>Ga0181388_1000261_pt1 | contig 18146 bp, 13 predicted proteins | sample 11SPOviralmetaG_FD_130120 | JGI IMG/M metagenome (GOLD analysis project Ga0181388, IMG submission 130120) | Marine viral communities from the oligotrophic San Pedro Time Series (SPOT) site, San Pedro Channel, CA, USA - 11 SPOT_SRF_2010-05-17 | ecosystem: Environmental > Aquatic > Marine > Strait...
AGCAGTCGCTACGGGTGCTCAACGGACTTTGGATAAATTAGAGAAAATTTCTGATGAATGCCCTACTTGTGGTCAATCTATTGATGTTTCTGCGGAGACAGCAATGATTGAAGTGGAGCGCGTAAAGCGTGATGAAGCCCACAACAAAGCTCTGAAAATTCGTCCTCAAATTCAAGAGATTAAAGCGAATAATGCAATCTTTGAACAAAATGAAAAAGACCAAAAGACTTGGGAAGACCTATACCGCTCCTACGACAAATCTCTGCGGACAGCTACGTTGGATAAAGGACAGCTTGAAAGCGAACTGGCCGATGTTCAAAGCAGACTTGAAGAAGCAAAAAAGCAAGTGGCAAAAATTGCAGCCGAGAACGAAAGACGAACAAAACTAAACACCCGTATACAAATTATACAGGAGCAAACAGACGAGTTTCTTGCTCAAGAATTAGAGTACAAAGATAACCTTGCAAAAAATCAAAAACTCGAAACAGAGTTAGATATTCTCAAAAAATCTTTTAGTACAAATGGGTTACTCGCGTACAAGATAGAAAATCTGGTTGGAGAGTTAGAAGAACTGGCTAATACATACTTGGCTGAACTCTCTGACGGACGATTTACTCTCGAATTTGTAGTGTCAAACGACAAATTAAATGTTCAGATTACCGATAATGGTAATATAGTTGACATTCTAGCCCTTTCCTCGGGTGAATTAGCAAGGGTAAACACTGCTACTCTGATAGCAATTCGTAAACTAATGAGTAGTATCTCGAAGTCTAAAATCAATATATTGTTCTTAGACGAAGTAATTAGTGTTCTGGACGATGTAGGGAAAGAACGATTAGTAGAAGTTCTACTTCGAGAAGATCTAAATACCTATTTGGTATCTCACGGTTGGTCACACCCGCTGTTAGAAAAGATCGAAGTAGTCAAGGATGGAAACATAAGCGGACTAGAATAGTATGAGCGCAGGTAGAAGAAGAATGTGGTGGATGCAACAAAACCATCGTGAAGCAATAGGCATAAAGCAAGACAAGAAAGAAGAGGATGAAGATGGTAGATTCGAGAGCGAAGGGCGCGAGAGGCGAGTACCTAGTAAGGGATATGCTGAGGGAAGCGACCGGACTGAAATTTGAGAGAGTGCCTGCCTCGGGCGCTCTTGAGTATCTGAAAGGGGACTTATATGTCCCTAATCAGAGAAATCATTATTGTATAGAGGTAAAAAACTATAAGGATTCTGCTCTTACTGATAAAATATTCACGCAACCCAAAACGAATAATCTTATCAGATGGTGGAAGAAAGTTGTAGTACAAGCAGCAGGGGGTGATCAAAAACCTATGCTATTTTTTAAATATGACCGATCCAAGGTATTTGTAGTAACAGAAAACAAACCAGACAACACTATAGAGTATTTATACATTCGTTTTTTGAATTGTTATGTGCTACTTGCAGACGATTGGTTGAAAACAGAAAAGACGGAGTGGGTAGGTGGCTTTTAATTTTAACGAACGCAACCAAAACGGTGTACTCATAGTAGATGCACTAAACTTAGCTTTTCGGTGGAAGCATCAAGGCAGAACAGATTTTAGACATCAATATGTAGAAACAGTAAGATCTCTAGCAACATCTTACAATTGTGGTAAAGTTATTATTACTGCAGATTGGGGATCCTCTAGCTATAGAAAAGAGATTTTACCAGAATACAAACAAAATCGAAAAGACAAGTATGCGGAACAAACTGAAGCAGAGAAGCAAGCATTTATTGACTTCTTCGAAGAGTACGAAGAAACACTAGAATTATTGTCAGAAAGCTATGACGTTCTTCGCTACAAAGGTGTAGAGGCAGATGATCTTGCTGCCCACCTTGTAAAGCAAAGAAAACAGTACGGATTAGAAAATATTTGGCTGGTATCTAGTGACCGAGACTGGGACTTATTGATTCAGGACGGTGTAAGTAGATTTTCTTACGTTACTCGGAAAGAGGTAACAATAGATAATTGGCATGAACACTACGAAGTTAAACCAGAAGAGTATATCTCTTTTAAGTGTTTAACAGGCGATAAAGGTGATAATGTCCCAGGTATTAACGGCATAGGGCCGAAAAGAGCACAACAACTTATAGAACAGTATGGTGATGCCATGTCAATTTATGATTGTATACCCATTGAGGGGAAATACAAGTACATACAAGAATTGAATGAAAACGCAGAAGTACTGCTAAAAAACTACGAGTTGATGGATTTAGTAACATATTGCGATGATGCAATAGGCAAGGACAATGTGTCCAATATTGAGGAGAGAATGGTATAATGGATCAGTATCAAAGTTTTATTCATAAGAGTAGATACGCCCGTTGGCTAGACGAAGAAGGACGTCGTGAGACCTGGAAAGAAACATGCAGTCGCTATGTTGACTTCTTCAAGGAAAGAGAGCAGTTAGACGATGAAAACGGACAAGAGATCTGGGATGCTATTCATGCGCTAGAAGTAATGCCTTCTATGCGTTGTATGATGACAGCAGGTGAAGCGTTGAAACGTGACAACGTAGCAGGTTTTAACTGTAGTTATTTACATATTGATCACCCACGAGCTTTTGACGAGCTAATGTATGTATTGATGTGTGGAACTGGTGTGGGATTCAGTGTAGAACGTAATTTTATTGCAAAATTACCTGAAGTTGCTGAAACATTCCACAAGACAAGTTCCACTATCGTAGTAAGTGATAGTAAATTAGGGTGGGCGAGTGCTTTCCGTGAGTTGATTGCTATGCTATATGCAGGTAAACTACCTCAATGGGATATGAGTCGAGTACGTCCCGCAGGTGCTAGACTTAAAACATTTGGAGGTAGAGCAAGCGGCCCAGAGCCTTTGGAAGATTTATTCCGTTTCTGTGTGGGAGTATTCCAAAAAGCCGCAGGTCGTAAACTGACAAGTATTGAGTGTCACGATGTTTGCTGTAAGATTGCTGATATTGTAGTAGTTGGTGGTGTTCGCCGTTCTGCATTGATTAGTCTCTCTAATCTTTCAGATCAGCGTATGTCAAAAGCTAAGTCAGGGCAGTGGTGGGTTGACCAGGGTCAGCGCAGACTTGCAAATAATTCTGTAGCATATACAGAGAAACCTGATTTTGAAGCGTTCTTGCAAGAGATGAAAAATCTATATGAGTCTAAGTCTGGTGAGCGGGGATTGTTTAGTCGTGTAGCGGCACAGAAAATTGCAGGTCGTAATGGTCGTCGTGACCCTGAGCATGATTTTGGTACGAACCCTTGCTCTGAGATTATTCTACGAAGCAATGAGTTTTGTAACTTATCAGAAGTTGTAGTACGAGCAGATGATACACTAGAAACATTGAAAGAAAAAGTACGCAAGGCTACTATCATTGGTACACTACAGTCTACTTTAACAGACTTTAGATATCTGCGAGTGCGTTGGAAGCGTAATACTGAAGAAGAAGCATTGTTAGGCGTAAGTTTAACAGGTATTATGGATCACGAAGTTTTGGGCGGAGACCCAGAGTCACCAATGCTAGCAGTGTGGTTAGAGGAAATGAGAAATGTTAGTATTGCAACAAATAAAGAATGGGCTGAAAGGCTTGGTGTTAATCAGTCTGTCGCTATTACGTGTGTTAAGCCGTCTGGTACTGTATCTCAGCTTGTTGATAGTGCTTCCGGTATTCATCCTCGTTTCAGCAAGCATTACATTCGCCGTGTACGTTCAGACAAAAAAGATCCACTTGCTCTCTATATGGAACAAGCGGGATTCCCGGTCGAACAAGATGTAATGTCTCCCACTTCTGTTGTCTTTAGCTTTCCTGTAAAGTCTCCGGAAGCAAGTACTTGCGTGAAAGATGTAGGTGCAATGCATCAGCTACGGCTGTGGAAAACTTATCAAAATCATTGGTGTGAACATAAACCAAGCGTAACAGTATATTACACTGATAGTGAATACTTACAAGTAGCACAATGGATTTGGGATAATTTTGATCTATGTTCTGGAATTAGTCTGCTTCCTACAAGTGATCACACTTATCAGCAAGCTCCGTATGAAGATATTAGTGAAGAAGAGTATAACAAGTTAGTATCCGAAATGCCACAAAATGTAAACTGGGAAGATTTATCTCAGTTTGAAAAAGAAGATAACACAACTGGATCTCAAGAACTCGCCTGCGTTGGCGGTGCTTGTGAAATTGTATAAGGAGAAAGAAAAATGAGCGATAATAAAGTAACTTTCAAAGGAGTAGAGTACGACGTAGACTCCCTTAGTGATAAATCTAAATACTTTGTAAACCAACTGCAAGACCTGAACAAGCAAGCTAGTCAAGCAAGGGCAAAGCTAGACCAAATAGAGGTTGCTGCAAAAGGTTTCGGAGACATGCTACAAGAAGAGTTAGAGGTAGAAACAGATGATGCAAACGAATGAAGAAGAAGATCTGGTAAATATGCACACTTGGGAGGATGAAAATGCTCCCGAGAGTTCACAGCTATCAGAAGTTGCAATGTTGTACTTAGCTCAGTTAAAAGAATTACAGAAACAATATGAACAAGAAAGAATAAAACTACAAAGACTAGAGATGTCCATCAGAGGTTTTAATGCGGCATTAAAAGAGGAATTAGAAAAGGGGCTTTAGCCCCTTTTCTTTTGTCTTTAAAATATATCTATAAAGCAGCTATCCTTGTCTTGAAGGCAGCAAAGTCCGCACTTGCCGCTACTTCTGCTTTAAGAGCCGTTAGGCTTATTGTATCAGCGGCAGTAAGCGCATCAGAAACAAAAGCAGTAGTAGCTATTTTAGTGCTTGAGTTCCCTGCAGTAGCTGTAGGAGCTGTAGGTATTCCGACCAAGGAAGGACTAATTAGTGTTGCATAAGAACTTAAATCAGCTTCAGAAACAAGCTGTAAAGTTGTAGCACTAAGCGCCTCACCTACTAGCCCATAGGAGCCTGTTTCAGTAGCCGTTAAGGTTCCATCAGCTGCTGCATAGTACTTACTTCCTATAGTAAGGCCTGTATGTACGTCAGATAATCCTGTGCTCAAGTGAACCTCTACAGACTGAGTGTCCGCTACAGAAGTGGAAGCAATACCGATCCAATTATGAGCATTAGTAGAAGTACCCATTCTAGGAACGTGTATTTTTGCGGTCTGCAAAAGGTAGTTACCCGTCGAATGCCGTATAAATCCACCTCCTGCATCTTCTAGTAGGCAGGTGAATTTAGCTTTGGTACCGGAACCATTATCTGAACCTGCGGGGGTTGCTTTGTACATTGTTGTTTCTGTCCAAGAGCCATTAGAGTCTATAGTGCCAAAATGTTGCCCCCAACCTCCATCGCTACTCAGCCTCCTACTCCACATAAAAGCAACATTTGTATTAGTTTGAGAAGGTATCATAACTACTTGACCCCAAGACCCGGAATCAAGCGGTCCAGTCTCAATATCTGTTCTGCTTTTTAATGCTAAGGTTCCCGAACCTGTAGTAGTCTCTTTAAAAGCTCCAAAGCCTATATCCTGAGTGCCCGTCGCGTATGTTTGCATAAACATATCTGTATAGGCTGAGTACCTCATTTGATTCTCGCCATCATAGTTATTGCCATAGGAGGCCAGACCGTTACCGTTCCCTGAAAGAGCAAGTGTTTTCTTTGTAGTATGACTAAAAACTCCCGAAGAGCTACTTATATTACAGTAGCCTAGTTCACGGCTTCCTGCAGTGTTGGGGTCTGGAACATCATTTTTAAACCACCAATAAACTCCGTGCTTATCTTTAACAATCATTGGATTGCCCCAGTCGTTCTCCCAAAGACTTGTAGTCACCGCCGTACCCAAAGATATAGTGTTATTAGCTACATGATAATTAATCGGAAGTGCCCATATAACATCACTGCCCTGCTTCTTTAGAAAGAGGTAGGCATCTCCATTATCAAAACAAAATAAACGTTCGTTATTATCATCCGTTTCCCAAGTAGTAGTACCCAGAGAGACACTAGCACTAGTACTTACAGTACTTCCATTATTTTTTACTAAATATAGAGTATTAACGGCTAGTGTCAAGCCCGCGGATGTTCCTGGTATTGTACATCCTTGCATATTGCTTGTAGTAGAACTACCTATAGTTATAGTTCCTGTCGCCTCAATAGTAGCATCTTGCTCTCCATTATCAAGAGTGATTCTTGCATACCTTCCACCTTTAAGAAATACGTGTTCTTCATTAACGCTATCATACCACGTAGTTTGACTATGATTATCATAGTGAAGGTTAGAGGTCTGGCTCGCCGAGGTTGATTGCCCTGCAACACTAGAGGCTACTGCACTTACAGTACCAGCACTATCTAACACTACTAAGTTTCCGGCACTCACAGCTCCATTGGCTGTAAATGAGAGAAGGTCCGAGGAGGCTCCCATAGTACTAAGATCCGGAGGGGTGTACGTAAATACTCCTGTAGTATTATTATAGGAGAGATCTCCGTCTCCTGAGGCAGAAGGCTCCGCCCCTACTGATAAACTATTTAATTGAATACCGTTTACGGTAGTAACCCCACTCCATCTAGTATGGGATGAGTCATAGGTAAAAACGGTATTTCCGCTCGTAAACGTATCTCCGTTTGAGGGGTTATTAGGAAAATTAACTGCTGCCATGGGTACTCCTGTTGCTATTATTCTTGAGTTTTAACTCGATTAAATTCATTCTTTGCACTAAGACCAAGACTCCTTACTTACTGCCGAATCGCCCGAATCGCCCGAATCGCCACCACCTGTGCCCGTATCTGCGAGCCTTCTAGAGATTATTGCCGTTGCTGATGATAGAAAGGTAGATGCTACAATAACAGTTTCAACCTTACCGTCTTCGATATAACCTGAGAGATTAATTGCTGCCATATTATTTCAACTTTACCATATATGCGCCACGGGTTGCGCCTTCCATCGGAATATAAAAATAGTCTTCGCTCGAGAATGTTAATGTGTCGCCATAGCTGCCCTGACCGCCATATGTCATATACACAGGAGATGTGCTTATATCTAGGAATTCAGAAAGCATCAAAGGGTCCACAATCGATATCGGGAACAATGGCAATGCTGGATTACCAGAAGAATCAATTGCGCGGCGATATGTGCCAAGCAGCGAATAGTTGTGTACTGCGAAAAGATCTCCTACCATGCAACCTACAACATTGTCCCACCCAGCGGGGGCTTCTACGCTACTGCTAGAAGTTGTTCCAACATCCTTATTGATTTTTATCTTGTTCCAAGCTGTGAGATTGTTCGTGGCACCACCCCATGCGGGGCTACTACTAGTCATCTGAAATTGTAATGCTCTAACTTTTGTGCTGGATGTAGGGTCGTACATATCAATGGCGTAAAAACCTGGACCACCCCGCGCCCAGGAGCTGCTTGAGGAGCTTGCTGGTCCATTCATATCAGCTGACGCTTGGTAGGAGCTTGTGTGAGCATTAATATGACTGTAAAAATTCAAGAACATGTATGGTGCATGTTGTTTAAATGCCGAGCTTGGTGTAACAACAGACTCCGCAAGAAATTGCATATTGGTCACGGGTGCTCCATTCAATTCATATCTCGAACGCCCCCAAATAAGAAGGCACTTACTATTAGCAACTATGTGTATTGTTCCCCTCAAGGCGTTATATTTTACATAGGATGTGCTTGTAGAGCTATACCCACCCAAAAGTCTTTCCGTACTTTCCTCGCCATCCAAAACAGGCATCAAGCGGAAGCCACCATTAGTGTTATTATACATACTGGTGCTTCCGTTATATCCGACTTCGGCATACTTATACTTACCAGATTGAGCATGAGAGCTTTTCATTATATATTTGTCAGCGTTAGAAACACTTCCTGTGCGTAGGCTCGATGGAGAAACAAGACTCCAAGTGCTTGCCTCTGTATCAGATATAGAAGATGTAGATGAATCAATAAATTCACATGCCCCTAATGTTGCTCCACTAGCGCCATCAGACTCGCTGAGAACTCTTGCTATATCTCTTGCCATTTCTGCTGGCTTTACGCTACTGCCAAAAGTTAATTTTGCGTACATTTATTTTTCTCCTTTAAACCTTTATGTTAATGTAATTAATAAGTACAAGTCTGATCCTGCTGTACTAGATCCTACTTGTGTAATATCTATTGTTAAATAATCCCCTTGAGACAAAGATACCGACAGAGAGTTAGACAAACTGCTTGTCGATCCTGCCGCAATGGTCAAAGTGCCTGCTGACGAGCCGTTTTTATTTATGGTTAAATTCACCGAAGAACCCGCCGCCGCTGTTCCTAAATGTATGTCAGCTGAAGATAGAGTATAAGAGCCTGGCGAGTATAATCTAATAGCCCCTGTGTTCGTTTCTAGTGCCCCCGAATAATTGTATGTCCTATAAATTGTTGAACCCGCAGGTCCAGTAGCACCTGTTGGACCCGCCGGACCTGTGGCCCCATCAGCACCATCAGCACCATCAGCACCATCGGCACCTGCGGCACCATCAGCACCATCAGCACCTGCAGCACCTGCAGCACCTGTAGCACCTTGCGGGCCTGTTGGACCTGTTGGGCCTGTTGGGCCTGTTGCACCGTCAGCACCATCGGCACCGTCAGCACCTGCAGCACCTGTTGGACCTTGTGAACCTGTAGCACCTGTAGCTCCTTGTATACCTTGAACACCAGACAGATCAGTAACATAACTATAAGCACTACCGTTCCACAAGTATATTTTACCTGTATCCGCATCATTAACACTGCCTGTGTCTATTAATGCAAACTCTCCGGAGTTAATACCGGTCGGGCTAGTATCGGAAGTTAAATTAGAAACAGAAGTATAAGTCTTTGCTATAACAAAACCTTGCCCTGCGGAACCTGTTGCCCCTGTTGCCCCTGTTGCCCCTTGTGGACCTGTTGCACCTGTTGGGCCTGTTGCCCCTGTTGGACCCGCAGGTCCAGTAGCACCTTGTGGACCTGTTGGGCCCGCCGGACCTGTGGCCCCATCATTTCCGTCAGCACCTGCAGCACCTGTAGCACCTTGCGGGCCGGTAGCCCCTTGAGGTCCAGTAGCACCTGTTGCACCTGTAGGTCCTTGAGAGCCTGTTGTACCTGTTGCTCCTGTTGCTCCCGACAAATCACTAACGTAAGAATAGGAGGTGCCATTCCATAAATATAATTTTCCTGTGTCTGTATCTTCTATGCTACCTGTGTCTATTAATGCAAACTCTCCGGAGTTAATACCAGTAGGGCTAGTATCTGCATTTAAGTTGGCGACAGAAGTATAAGTCTTTGCAATACTAAAACCGGGACCTGTTGCACCTGTTGGGCCCGTAGCTCCAGTTGGGCCAGTAGGTCCCGTAGCGCCTTGTATACCTTGAGGCCCTGTCGCACCATCAGCACCATCATTTCCAGCGGCACCTGTTGGACCTGTTGGACCTTGCGGACCCGTTGGACCTGTTGCACCAGTATCTCCTTGTGGACCTTGTGAGCCTGTCGCACCTGTCGCACCCTGTGGACCTGTTGCCCCGTCTGCCCCGTCAGAACCAGCAGAACCCTGAGGGCCTGTCGCCCCTGTTGGGCCTGTTGCACCAGTAGCACCTTGTATACCTTGAGCACCCGATAAATCGGTGACATAAGAATATGCACTACCATTCCATAAATATATCTTGCCTGTATCGGCGTCATCTACACTTCCGGTATCAATTAGGGCAAACTCTCCAGAGTTAATACCAGTAGGACTAGTATCTGAAGTTAGGTTTGAAACAGAGGTATATGTTTTAGCAATAGTAAAGCCTTGTCCCGCAGCTCCATCAGATCCGTCCACGCCGGCAGCACCCGTTGCTCCTGTCGGGCCTTGTGGACCTGTTGGACCCTGCGCACCGGTTGCACCTGTTGGGCCTGTTGCTCCATCATCTCCATCCGCCCCAGCAGCACCTGTAGGTCCTTGTGGGCCTGTAGCTCCTTGAGGGCCTGTTAAACCTTGTATTCCCTGAGGACCCTGTGAACCTGTAGCACCTGTGTCGCCAGTAGTACCTTGAGGTCCTGTAGCACCTGTGTCCCCTGTAGGACCTTGTATACCTTGTGGACCTTGTGGGCCTGTCGCACCTGTAGCGCCTTGAGCACCTGTAGCACCTGTAGCACCTGTAGCTCCTGTCCTGTTTAATATAACCCACTGAGAGCTATTACCATCATTGTAGTAGGTATAAGTTTCTAAAGTGGACGGATCAAACCACATATCTCCGTTGTCTGGAGAAGAAGGGGCATTTTCGGAGACTGTTACACTCCCAGGATCACCTACATCACCCTGAGCACCATCGGCACCTGCAGGACCTTGTGGGCCTGTTGCTCCATCAGCACCTGCGGGACCTTGTATACCTTGTGGACCTTGTGGACCTGTTGCTCCTTGTGGGCCATCAGCACCTGCAGGACCTTGTATACCTTGACTACCATCAGCACCTTGTATGCCTTGTATACCTTGAGGCCCGTCTGCACCTGTCGCACCTGTAGTACCTTGTATACCTGCGGAACCAGATAAATCTATAACAAACGAATACGTAGAACCGTTCCAAAGGTATAATCTACCATTATCAGAGTCTTCTACATCTCCTGTATTAATTAATGCAAATTCCCCCGAAGAAATGTCAGAGGGGTCGGTATCAGCAGTTAAATTAGAAACAGAGGTATATGTTTTAGCAATAGTAAAGCCCTGCCCCGTAGCACCTGTGGAGCCTGTAGGCCCTTGTATACCTTGTGGGCCTTGTGGCCCTGTGGTACCTTGTATGCCTTGAGAGCCTGTAGAACCTGTTGGGCCTGCTGCACCTGTTGGGCCTGCGGGGCCTGTATCGCCTTGAGGGCCTTCTACCCCTTGTACACCTTGTATACCTTGTATACCTTGTATGCCTTGTATACCTGCAGAACCAGATAAATCTATAACAAAAGTATAGTTTGACCCGTCCCACGAATAAAGACGGGCATTATCCGAATCCTCGACGTCTCCCGTATTAATTATTGCAAACTCACCGTCTAATATACCTGTAGGATCTGTATCTGCATTTAAATTGGAAATAGAAGTATATGTTTTAGCAATATTAAATGCTAAACCCGTTACACCTTGTATACCTTGTATACCTTGTATACCTTGTATACCTTGAAACCCTTGAGGGCCTCTAACGTTACCCACATTTACAGTACTACCATCAGCGAGATAAAGAATAAGATTATTACCAGATATAGTAGCTGTAGAAATACCTGCGTCGCCATCTCCTTGTATACCTTGTATACCCTGTATACCTTGTATACCTTGTATACCTTGAGGGCCTATATTTGAATAGCTTAAGCTATTCCAAGCGGTGCTACCATCTCCAATTTTTAAGTAATCTGTATCTAACTCGTAGCCTAGCTCCCCGTCTGCTAGTACGGGATTTGCGCTGCTCCAGTTTGTTGAGCTATCGCGTCTAATTTGAATTTGTACTGCCATGTTATGCTCCTCCTCCGTTTAGGGATATTGTAGAAGTATTTCTAGTTGTTGTTGCGGTTCCGCCATCAATATTTAAGCCACCACCATTAGCAAGAACAAAAGCTGTAGTTGCTAGTTGAGTAGTATTTGTATTTGCCGCGGCGGTAGGTGCGGTAGGAACACCTGTAAAAGTAGGGCTATTAAGTGTAGATAAAGATGCAATTTCATCGTCTACATAAGTAATTGTGGCTTTAGTCGCTAAAGTATTATTAACCGATGTAGCAAAGTTACTATCGTCTCCTAGAGCAGCAGCTAGTTCATTTAGAGTGTCTAAAGAAGAAGGTGCTGAATCTACCAAAGAACTAATAGCATTATTTACATATTGCGTAGTTGCATAATTGGTTAAAGATCCAGGCGTAAAAGTAAATACCCCCGTAGTGTTATCATAAGAAAGAGACGCAGTTACTCCATCGGAGGCTGTTACTGCACTTAAGCTAGTGAGTTCTATTTTATCCGCTAAGTTAGTTGGAATTATGTTATCTGCAGGGCCTACAGAAGTGTTTGCTGGAAGGACGACGCCTCCTGTGCTTGAAGAAGAAATGGAAGCATCACCAACATTAATTGTATTTGCAGCAAAATGGCCTGCCTCTACATATAGGTTCGCAAATCTTTTCGTAGGACTACCAAGATCAATACCCGTATAGGTGGTTACTCCCATGGAAGTACTACCTATTGCGGTATCAGCGGGTAAGATATTACTTATTAAAGAGCTTAATCTTGTATCTAAAAAGTCAATAGTAGTAACTATAGGGCCTGAAGATAAATTAGAAGGAGTAGGTGCCTGAACAGTCCCTAAAAAGGTAGGACTAGTTATATCCGATTTTAGTGCTAATCCCGCCAGTAAATCCGTGTTTACTTCTTCTACCCCTGTTAATAGATTTGAAAAGTTATCATCAACCTGCTGATTTGTCAGAGGCTCATTCAAAGGGACTCTTAAAACAAGGGTAGGAGTAGTATATGTAGGCATTTTAAACCTCTATTAAGTCTGATCTGCTATTTTAATAGACCAAGTTACTTGTAAGCTGTCTTGAGGAGCTTTGTTGACTTGTTTAAATCGGGTACGACATAACATACTTTGATCTTTATTCAGTCCTTGACTGGTACCTCCACCTACTGTTCCGTTAGCTTTAATCATTGCTTGTTTGTTGAAAATACCTGCTTCTGTAATAGGCAAAGATACAGCATTTCCCGCACTTGTAGCAGCAGTTGAGCCGTTAGTATGTCCTTGCAGTGCTGGATGGTTTTCTCCAAAAAAGGCTCTATATACTAAACGATCTCCTGACTTTCTAGTTTGCGCAACGCCACCTACAGAGGATACAGAGCCACTAGTTGTCTCATAAGAACCTTCGGGGCTTACTCCACCATCTTCTTGAAGAACTCCTGAACCTACAGGATTTTCTATTGCTTGGAAAATTTTATTTTCAACATGACCAGTACCTCCGCTATTTGCAGTTGCATTTGCAGTTCTAGACATATCGACTCTACCACTTTGATAAGTTACTAAGGGAGTTCCCGCATTGTTAGGGTCATCTTTACCACTTGTAGCCGCTGCATTAGCAACAGTACCTACAGTACACTCTCTTTCTAAAATTTCATCGGTACCAGCGGGTGCCGCCGCACTTGTAATCCCGTCTATAGTACTTGTGGATCCTGTACCGAGACCCATAAATTTCATCATTGTGGGAAATCCTGTATACCCGATGCGATCTTCTCCGCTATCGATCATACGTCCTACAATATGTGCGAGACCTTGCTCAGTGATTTTGTTTCTTACAGTTTTATGTTGTTTTACTTTACCCTGTCCATTTCGTAGAACTAGGTTAACGGTGCCTCTAGCCATTAGTCCGTCTTTATGCATAATTAATCTCCTGTGATTTCAACGCCGACATATGCTTGTGAAAAATACCCTGATGAGTAGTTCTGTGAAAAACCAGAAAGCGTGTCGTCGGCTAACGCATTTTCTGATTGGTAATCTCGTCTATATTCTACTTGTCGATAGAATGTACTAATTATATCTAAAAGCTCCTCTGTTGGTCGCTTTTGTATTTCTTCTTTTGAGCCTTCTGAAACTGCAAGATCTTCAAATCCAAAGAAAGGCCTATAAGCTTCTGGCACTGATGTTATACCTAATAGTTCTTTTAAAGGTTTTTGCATATCCATGATATACTCTTCTTCAATCATTACCCTAAATGGATCGTATTCCGGAGTAGTCCAAGGAGGTATATACAAAAGAGGCATATTAGTACCCTGAGTGATATAGTACCCTGGATGTTCAACAAGAGTATATTGTAATATATTTTTAAGTATAAGTCTATCTTCTATAGTTGATAGCGTACTAAACAACTCTTCTGTTGGGAGTGCTGCTTTTGCAACTAAAGACTTTTCTGAAGCACTTATACTCTCTAAAAACTTTTCTTTATCAACTAATTTTCCTGCTGTATCATCTAGCCCTATTAAATCCGGGGTTCTTGATATTACAGTATGTGGCGGAATTCCATTCGCATGATCGTAAGGTACAGTTACTAAAGACTTGTTCAAAATAGTTTTATCTACAAAAAAGTCTTCTATATTTTCCTCTGCGTCTACATTTATTTTTCTTATTTCTAATGTTTTTGTGGGTATCACATACTCTGTTTCTGCCGAAAAATTCTCAATCTCGAAAGGCAGAGGCAGTTGAAAAGACATATTATCTCTTCCGGAATATACACTTACCAGTTCCCCATCTCTTTCGGTAAGTTTACTATTATTTATCTGTGTAGGATTACTGACTACCGTTATATAAGTTCCTGGTAAAAACTCTCCTGACCCTATCCAGAGTCTAACTTTGTATCTTTGTGTCACTGTGTCATAATAAAGATCAAAACCTCCTGTGGTAGAGTTGCCGCGAGAATAAAAGTTTGGAGCATTTTCAATAACTTCTTCAGCGGTCATTCCTTGCCACCTCTCACCCGATCCAACAATGTCACTCCAGAAATAATCAAAACCAGAGGATATCACATAAATTTCATCCCCAGGAACATATTGTAAATGAGTTACACCGTCTGACCAAACCTTTCTATTATACTGGTCTAATTCAAAACTCTTATTCCCGATAAAGTCCAAGGTTTGGGACATTTTTGTAGAATCTTCATTAAGTATAGAATCTTCAGGATTACTTATCTTGGAAGGTATAGTATCCTCTATAAGAGTAAGTTCATCTAAAGCCCTTTTCCAGTTTTCTATACTAAGACCCTGGCCCGGAATTTCATTGTTATGCCACCTGGCAGAGGCTGTTACGGCTAAGTCTGTATCTCTAGTAGTGAAGGGACCTTCGTCCGGCCCCCTGCTCAATGAAGAGGCAAATGAAGGAGTCGTAGGATACGGCTTAGTTGTAGTATATAATCTATAACGGTCCGAGTAGTAGGCAGGAAACGTAATTATATAAGGTCTTTTAAACTCTGTAAAGCTTATGTCGAGACTTTTTCTAGCAACTTCTTCAAAATCGGTAGTATCTTTTATATCAATAGGTCTTGTAGGGTATAAAAGCTCGCTTATTTCTATAGTAGTATTTAATCTTTTTGGTACTTCTAAAGAAAGCCCTACCCCTGGAATCTCATTGTTGCCCCATCTAGCCGCCTCAAGTACAGCTAATTCAGTATCCCTATCAGCAATAGGACCTTGGCCCTCTCGTTTATAGTTTTCTATATTACCAAGGCCGCTAAGAGCGCTAGTATTATAATAGAAAAATGAACCTGTATAACTAATACTTCTATAAGGTCTTTTAAACTTAGAGAAATTTATTTTCGTAAGTTTCTTATCTACGTGCTCAAAGCTTGTTATGTCCTCCGGATTTAAAGGTCGAAAAGCTTGTGGAACTTCAGCAAGTTTTATGTTATTCTGTAAGTCTTTATTCTGTTCAAAACCTATGCCCGTACCGGGAAATTCATTGTTACCCCATCTAGCAGACTCGATCGTGGCTAGATCAGTATCTCTTTCTGTGATAGGGCCTTGGCCCTCTTCACTCCAGAAAGGAGCATACCCTAGGGTGCTCGAAGTTTCTCTCTTTCTGTACTCTCCTAAATAATGAAAATATAAAAAAGGTCTCTTAAAATTAGTAAAACTTATTTCTAGTATCTTTTCATTTTGAAAATCTATTATCTCTAAGGTCTCTTTAGGCAGTTTTGCTCTTAATGCTTCAACAAGAACGGAGCCAACTGCTCTACTTTCATCTAAACGTTCTCCATATAGCAAGGAAACAAGCTCTTCTGCTTCTACAACATGAGGCACAATAAGGCTTGATTCCCACTTGATGAAAATATCTTCATCAAAAGTAATTCCCGACCCTAAACCTTTTTCTACATAAAAAGGGAGTAAATCTGCTCTGGCTTGAGCTATATCATCAAGTCTTGAGCCTTGCAAAATACTATGATCTTCATCATCTACTGCTGTAAGTAAGTCAAAGATACCCGATTTACTTAAAAGTTTACCTGCAATATCTGAAACTTCGGGTATATTTTCTAAAAATTTATTTGCGTCAAAACCTATTTCGGTAGTGTCTAAGTTTACGGTATCAAATAACTTTTCATAGTTTCTAAAAAGTAAGTCTAAACTTAGAGACTTAATTAAAGGACTGCCCATATTTAATGCAGAAAAAACGGCTGAGCTAGTACTTATTTTTCCTAAAGCGGCTAGTAGTTCTTGTGCAACTGTAGTTTGTACTTTTTCAACTACATTCAGTGTATCTATAACAGGGCTATTTGCTTTACTAACAGTGCCTAGCGAAGGAGAATTTATTAGATAGGCTAGATTTAGTACTGCTTTCATTTAGTCTCTCATTTAAATACGGGATTCTGTGTTACTGCCCTCTTTATTCTTGGTTTATCTACACTAATAGTACTGAGACTAATAGGAGAGTTTACAACCTTTAGCTTACGTATATTAATATTTCCCCCATTATACGTTAAAGTTTTTATTTTAAAAGGCTGCTTCATGAAAACTGTGTACGAACACGGAAAGTAATATGCTCAAATACTGTCTGCTGTGTGCCGTTATCGAAAGTAATCTCAACCTCCCCTTCATAGTAGCCTTCTTCAACAGTAGCAACCCAAGGACCCAAAGGAAACTGTAAAAATCCAGAACCTAAGTTAGAAGCATCGGAATCATATGTAATAGTTGATAGTATTACTGTAGTTCCTTTTTTTCTCAGAGCTAAAGTAACCGTTCCGGAAACCCCTAAGTTTATATTAAATGCACCACCTGTGTCATCTCTCGCAAGAGTAACTTGTAAGTTTGCTAAAGTATCTCCTGATACAAGTGAAATTATATTCATAAAAATGCCTGCTCTTTTCCGCTTTTGGAACTTGTGGAAATTATTTCCAGATAGTAAGAATTATATCCAACTTGACATAGGATGTCAAGAACTTTTTTTAGTTTGGTATTGTGATCCATTTAAGCCCTATGGTGTTCTCTTACCATAGGGCTTGAATGAAGTTTTAAGGGGTATACGAAGTATTCGATTCTGTATACGTATCGTTAAACTCTTGGAAAGTTATTTTTTGGTTAGCTCCCGGTCTATCAATAAGAAGACAGTACATTTCTAACACGTGACTACCTCCTCCGTGGTCATTTTTAATAATGTCTATTCGGCTGACTTTATTAGCTGGTAAACTAATATTGAGAGTTACGGGGAAAGATTGTGAAGAGTATGTAGTTGTTCTGGATGCTACTTGAGAATTGTTAACTCGAATATATATATCATCATCCAGCTGTAGTATCTTAAAAGACTTGGTTACGGCTGAACTACTGCTATTTTTCACGTACATAGTATAGAGTACACTATTACTATCATTGAAGCCGTGAGCATTGTCGTGCTCAATAGAACCTCGACTCATATAATGGTCTTCAACAACTAGAGTATCTGCCCACACTTGAGCGGCAGTAGTTTTATTAGCAGTATTACTCACTCTTCTGTAGAAGTAAGGTGCAATTGTATCTGTATTTACAGTAGGTGCGGCCGCAGATATTACACCATTTGATATAGTTACATTACTGCCTGCTGTAAATTTTGCTCTTACTTGAGCAGTGGTTAATTGGGTGTTAGTATCAGTATTCGTATCTACCCAAGGAACATTAACATACATTTTACCGCCAGACAGTTCTACAGGATAGTTTTTACCATTTTCAGCGTATCCGGTCTTAACTAAGCCATATGTACTTGAATTCGCCTCTGAATATGTTGTATCCGTATCTACCCAAGGAACATTAACATACATTTTACCGCCAGACAGTTCTACAGGATAGTTTTTACCGCTTTCAGTGTATCCGGTCTTAACTAAGCCATATGTACTTGAATTCGCCTCTGAATATGTTGTATCCGTATCTATCCAAGGAACATTAACGAAAGCCTTATCACTTCCGTCTAGTTCAACTGGGTAGTTTTTACCGCTTTCAGTGTATCCGATCTTAATGAGTCCCTCAACACTTGAAGTAGCCGTTGAATATGTTGTGTCCGTATCAGTGTCTACCCAAGGAACATTAACGAAAGCCTTATTACTTCCGTCTAATTCAACTGGGTAGTTTTTGCCACTTTCAGTATATCCGATTTTTAATAAACCTAGACTCGAGGAAGTGGCGGCTGTTGTTGCTCCCGCCCAGGGTACATCAACATATGCTTGACCATTAGCAGC
>Ga0181388_1000262_pt1 | contig 18145 bp, 34 predicted proteins | sample 11SPOviralmetaG_FD_130120 | JGI IMG/M metagenome (GOLD analysis project Ga0181388, IMG submission 130120) | Marine viral communities from the oligotrophic San Pedro Time Series (SPOT) site, San Pedro Channel, CA, USA - 11 SPOT_SRF_2010-05-17 | ecosystem: Environmental > Aquatic > Marine > Strait...
ACTGTAGTAGGCAGTTTAACTGTTAAAGGCGGTGGCGGCGGCGCAGGACTTCAAGGCGGTAGTGGTGGAGGAGGCATGGCCTATTCCAATAGAGTTACCACAGGCGCTTCATCAAACATAAGTAATACTAACGGAAAAGGAAACAGCGGCACAAATGCTGTAGTAAACAGTCTCGGTGGAGGCGGTGGTGGCGCAGGTGCTTCAGCCAGTGGTGCTAACGGCGGAGATGGTCTACAATGGGTAGATGGTAACTACTATGCCGGTGGTGGCGGGGGTGGTGATAACCAATCTACATCAAGTGGTAGTGGCGGTAGTGGCGGCCAAGGTGGCGGAGGTTACGGCAGAGGCAACTTTGTAAACGGAACATCACAAAACGCCGGCGAAGGGCAAAGTGTCACAGGTAGCGGTGGCGGCGCAGGTTACAATGGCGGTAGCGGTGTTGTAAAAATATTAGTAAGAAGTTACGCATAAGGAGAAAAATATGCCAAAAAGAAGCAGAGGAACAGCGAAAGCAAATCCATATATGAAAAAGAAGAAGAAAAAGAAAGGTGGACGTAAAAGAGGTTGATTGGGCAGATTATTATGCTCGTATACAGAGTGTTTGCCCATGGAGTTACAAGGCTTTTATGAATGATAAAATATTAGTGTGGAAATCACCACATAAAACAATGAAAACTATCAGCGGCACTTTTGACAGCACAGATTACGAAGCATTTGTTTATGTTTTTAACAATGCTACACCTAAAGAACTTGATAAAAGAGTTACAGAGATGAACGCATACAGACCTAACAGTGAGTTTCTATGGAGTCATCCAAAAGCAGACAGCGGAGACGGTAACAGCACCGATGTGCCAGTTATAATACAACAAGACAAAAAGGTTTTAAATGACCTAAGAGAAAAACTATTCGGAGAACACAATGACGATTAACGCAGAACTATTACAGTATTTGACAGATAATCACAGTGGCCAACACTACTTTAACAGTATGTTTGACAAAATATGTGATGACACATTAAAAACAGAAGCAGATATAGAAAAAGCCATTACTGATTTTGAAGAATAAAATGAGTAGAATCACCACAAAACAAGTCCATGATGAACTTAAAACGTTTATTGATCACAACTGTAAAGAACACAAACAACTTCATGCTCGTGTAACAGAACTTGGCAAAGCAGTAAAAGAAAACAGAACATTTTTCACTGACAGATTAGACAGACTGGATAACAGAATATGGATGATAATGGCACTTACGTTTACCACATTTGTAACATTATTCGCAAGTCTAATGTTCACATAAATCCGCAAAAAACACAAAAACAGATAAATATATAATGTAACTGGTATAGTATGTTTTATCGAGCATACTTCACTAACAACTGACGATTGGTCTCCGACGATGAAAGAGAACCAGTTACAGCACATAAAGGAACTGACCAAAGTTCAAATAATGTGCCATTTTATTTACATGACACTTTAAGTGGCATAGTAGATTTTCCTAAAAAAGTGAAAAGCACACTTCGGTGTGTTTTTTGCTGACTGCCCATTATAAAGTGATAAATCACTTATAATAGATAAATACTTACTGTAGCAAAACTCATTCCACTAAGTTATGCCTAATCACATACTTGGATCATAATGATAAAGTTGCCAAACGAGAATCCACTAATCAACCGGTTATAGATTCGTTCATAAAGTTTTGCTACACCCCTTTGCTGTTGGTAGAAGATCCTAATACTTAGTATTAACATCATAATGTAGCCATTAACTGCTAACAGCAAACTTTACCCATAAAAAAAGGCGCCTTGCGACGCCTAACGCAGAGAGGTTACGTTTATTCAAATACTGTTTTTAGTGGAACTAATGTTAAAGGATAATCTTTATAACATGGTGTTATAAGTTGACCCTCTTTAGCCATACCAAATGCTACAGCATTTTTATACATAGTAGATTCTAACCATTCATCTACTTTTTTCCATTTAGCAGTAGTATCACTTTCTACGGCGTCTTCTTCAAGTGTAAAATATTCCTTAGCCTGTTCATCAGTTACAGGTATATACTCATATACACTACTACTTAGATTATCAAACTCATATATGTCAAACTCACATACGTCTGCCTCTTCAGTTAAAGGTATAATACCTTTATTGATATTATTATCTTTACATAACTGATCAATATCGATCATAGGTTCTGTTGAAAAACCTCTTTCACTCCATTCCTCAGCAGTTAGATTTTGAGTCTCATTACTCGTAGAAACAAGAATCTCCTTTCCATTGATTTTTGAGACTTTACTGTCGTTTTCAAATGTTGCCATTTTATTTTCCTTTAAATATGTCTTTGCTTTATTGCTAAACATACAACTATTATACTACAGATCGCAAAACTGTCAACGGGCAAAAACTAAAAAAACTGTAACATTTGACGTCATTTGTATAAATACTTTTTGATTAAGGCATACATGGCATAACACAGAACCCTAAAACAAACAGAACATAAGACTTGTCCGTCGGATATAAGGACCATGGCAAAAGTAGTGATTTCGGTAACTACACATGAGAAACAAAACTACAAGCACACTCCTGCTCAATGTAGTAATGTAAGACATCTTTCTGTTATGTCGCAAACATACGCATACGCATAAACACTTATAATAGTTACACGAGATTATAAGGCACATTTATAATGTGTTGTTGATGTAGGTTGGAAAAGGTCAAAGTCCATTGCGTAGTATGTATAAAAATAAAATACCTATTGTTTGAACAGGCTGTGATACTCACATAATGAGACAGCAGGAAGACACTTCAATAGTGTTTTCATGACTGAAATATCTACATAATAAGTTCTAATAAGGTTCGAGAGAACAAACAAACAAGCAACTACACGAGTGTTAACGAGTGTTTGCTGTTTGTTTTGTGTGAACGTAGTTCGCACATTAATAATAAGTATATGATACCACATAAAACACTATAATCCTGCTGTGGAGTGTAAATAGATACTGTAGGAGTAACTATGAGTAATGAAAAATACATACCCAGTATACCTCGTTTCAGCACAAGTGGTATAGCAGAGCAACATCAACATTGGGCAAGAAGTTTAACAGAACCTTTTAGCAGACAACAAAATGCCACATTAAAGTGGTTATTGGAAACAAAACCCATGGAACAACGTCCATATGTTATCATAGAAGACAAACGTGTATTATGTGGCACTAAACGTAAACTATACACCAAAACAGCCGCAGGATGGCGTATACAGAGTTTAAAAACAGTCAAATAGGATAAATATACAAGCATACAGTTTAAACTGATTACAGGAGACATCTATGTCAAATGAACATGAAAAACCCACAGACAACTTGACAGAATATGCCGAACAGCATAAGCCATATCAAGTTACTAAAATAAAATACGGCGAAAAAACAGTCACAGGCAGAATAGTAGGCAGAGCAAAAACAGTCATCCCCGAGCAAGAGTTCTATCAAATGGCATGCTTGTTCTCAACATGGAAAGACTTTAGCGAGTATTATTCAGTGCCGGAGAGCACACTCCGAGACAACTTTCGCGACTTATACACAAAAGCACGACAGAAAACGAAACAAAAACTACGTCAAAAAATGTTGGAAACAGCACTCAATGGTGACAGAGTCATGATGATTTGGCTCTCGAAGCAATGGCTGGACATGACTGATTCTCCAGTAAAAGGATCGGACAGTGACGTATTACCATGGAATGAGGAGACAACAAATGAAATGGAAGAATAAACAAGTGTATTACACTATAAAAGACAGATTCGAACTCAGTGAGCGTCATATGGCGTATTACTATGCTTTAGCAGGTGTTATAGCAGGTTTTGTTATAGGTATTATTGTATAATGCCAGTAGCACCAGCAAACGTGCGTCAAACAGCACGTAGAGCCTTAGAAGTTCGTAAGACACTACCCAAAAGCAAACAAGCCGGCACATCTGTCGGCTTAGCAAGAGCAAATCAGTTAGCAAAAGGTGAGAACCTATCACAGGAAACACTAAAACGCATTAAGAGTTTTATAGCAAGACACAAACCCAACTATCAAAAAGCAAGGTCACAAGGTAAGACTATCAAAGACGGTGGCGTTATATTAGCAATGGCATTGTGGGGATATCCGGGGATTAGCAGTTGGGTAGATAAGAACTTAAAGTCATAAAAGGAGGAAGGCGCCTAATGTCTACAAAAGCGCCTTCTTAATACAATGATCCGTTTTTGACTTCTCGAGTGGATCAAACTCTCATTAACAGACCTACACGGAAGAATGAGGCCCTTGGTCTATAACTTTTTAAGCAAACACTCCTTCGTTAACTATGCCCTCTTCTATTACTTCTTCGGCAATCCATTGTTTGCCATCTTCTTCTACTATAACTTTTGGATCAGTAATATAATAATCGATCTCCATATCGAAGTGAGCAAAACTATCTGCTTTCAGTTGCTCTATGTTGTCGCCTTTACTTACTGGATAGTATTGATCTTCTCTGTCTCCCCATCCTTTAACATTTAATATAAACATATTTTATCTCCTTTATTTAAAATATACATATAGTATACTATACTTTTAATCTGTGTCAACCTTAGATTATTGTAAAATATTTCATTTTGCGTCTAACTTTTGGGTTTGTCGCATTTTCATATCTTTGTATGTGTATAACATTTTCGGCTTCCATCTCCAATATCGCACACTTCACCCTACATAATGTAACCCCGGCGAGTTTATTTTGATATGTAAGCAACGCATGTAACTGCGGTTTACTATATTTCTTTTTGCGCCATCCATTTTTTTCTAATATATCGATAGTTGTGAGTATTTCTCTTTTTATATCGGATATAGATGCTCTATTTGCCTTATATTCTTTATATTCTTCATTTGTCATTTTTTCCATATTTTATTAACTCCTTTATTTAAAATATACATATAGTATACTACATTTTTTATCTGCGTCAACCTCGCTATCGGTCAAAAAAAAGCACACTAAAGAGTGTGCTTTATAGTTATAGAATATGTTAAGCAACTTCTATATAGTTGATTTGCTCTTTCATCTCTGCTAAAGTATATACTCCGCCAAAACGAAACAAATCTTTTGTTATTTTAAGAGTAGGTTCTAATGCTAAAGCATTGTCTTTCATCCATTTTATTTGCTTTTCTATAGCAAACTCCTCACTATCGACCATTGCTTGATCTCCAATGCCAGCATTTGGACTTACATTAAGAGTAGCACAATCTTCTATATATTCTGCTGTTTGCTCTTTAGTTAACGGAATAAAACTATATTCGAATAAATCACGTTGTTCGTCAGTATTATATTCGACTTCTATACAGTATGTATATCCCGCATCTACTAATGCGTCTATAGTTTTATTTTGATCTATTACTTCATGAGTAACAGTTTTCTTCTCTTTTACGATTTTTAAGACTTCGTTGTCAAAAGTTAATGTCGCCATTTTTCTTTCCTTTAATATACGTTTTGCTTTATTGCTAACGTATGTATACTATAACATCTTTTTTATCTGCGTCAACCTCTATTTTGTGGAAAAACACAAGAAACTGATAAATACTACTGTAACGCAACTTTAAGGAGATATAGATATGAAGATGAACTTCTCGGAAGAAAAAACAAGATATATAAACACAATGAGTCTTACTGGACTAAGTCTAATGTGGGGACAGATGTTAGGTATGTTAAATCCATGGTTTACACCTCTAACAGTCTTAACTATTATTATTGGATACGGTAGCGAACTCAATAAACCTCAGTAGTGAAACTGACACCACCGCAAAAAACTGTAAGCGATCATGAAAGTCGTTTTCGTGTTGTAGCGGCTGGACGTCGATTTGGTAAAAGTTTTTTAAGTATAAATGAACTTGCTAAGTTTTCACGTTTTCCTAACTCCAAGTGTCTGTATGTAGCACCAACTTATAGACAAGCAAAACAAGTCATATGGGACGAACTTAAAAATCGTCTATATGCTGTTAAATGGATAGACAAAGTAAACGAAAGCGATCTAAACATAAGACTTAAAAACGGTTCAGTTATTTTTATTCGTAGTGCTGATAACAGAGAAGCATTACGTGGTGCCAAATACAACTTTATTGTGTTAGATGAGTGTGCTGATATTCATGAAGAAACATGGCATCAAATATTAAGACCTACACTAAGTGATACACAGGGATCAGCACTATTCATCGGCTCACCTAAAGGCAGAAACTGGTTTTATGACTTATACAGTTTAAGTGGTGAAACAGACTGGCAAAGTTGGCAGTTTACCACATTAGAAGGTGGCAATGTGCCGTTAGCAGAAATAGAAGCCGCCAAAAGAGACTTAGATGAAAGAACATTTGAACAGGAATATTTAAGCCAGTTTGTGAGTTATATGGGTGTGTGTTATTATTCATTTACTGAAGATAACGTGCTACCAGCACCCAGTCATTTAAGCAATGTTACACCAATACATGTAGGTATGGATTTTAACATAGATCCAATGAGTGCTGTGGTGTGTGTAGAGGACAGAGAAGGTAACACATGGTGTATAGATGAAATCACCATATACAGTTCAAACACAAACGAAATGGCACAGGAAATAAAACGCAGATACGGTAACAGACCAGTATTTGTATACCCCGATGCCACAGGTTTACGCAGAACAACTAACAGCACAGGCATGAGTGATCACCTTATACTACAACAACACGGTTTTAAACTGGTTACTGGTAAAAGTAATCCGCCAGTAGCAGAGAGGATAAGTAGTGTAAACGCAAGATTATGTAACAACTTGGGCGAACGTCAACTGTTTATAACACCAAAATGTAAACAGTTACGAGAAGGCCTAATAAAAATGACTTATAAAGAAGGCACACGTCAGCCGGACAAAAACAGTGGATACGACCATATTACAGATGCTTTAGGTTATTATATACAGAGAACATATCCAATCCGCGGCGCAGAGCCGGAGATATATAGAGATACACGTAGAAGCACAGGAAGAATGTTATGACAGATAAAAAAGATAAAAACTGGGTAAAGAACGAAAAGATTATTAATCGTGACCCTACACTAAGAGCCGCAAGAGACATCAGCGAAGGATTTAAGCCTAAGCCGGGTCAAACACATGGCGGAAAAGGTAGTGCTCGTAGAGGTGCTAATGATGACGCATATGAAAGCGGTTGGGATAGAATATGGGGCAACAAGGATAAAAAAGATGACTAATCCACGTGACCATAAAGGTGTAGAAATGTTTATGAAGTTTCAAACAGATTGGTTGTTGTTAAGTAAATATCAACAACAGTTAGCAAAACAAAATAACAGTATAGTATATAGAAGATATATGCTTAGTCAAAAATACGGCAAACAAATATATAACTATCTTAGCAATGGTGGTATACGTGAAATACACGAGGACTACATTGTGTTATGGGATAGTGAAAAGGATCAGTAGGGTAGGAGTAACTGGTAGGTGCGGCAAAGGGTAGTCTATTAAAGGAGTAACTACCCTTTTATACTGCCGTCTAAAAGTTTACCGTCCCAGTCGTAGTTCATTAGTTTATACCATAAACCTAAAGTTTTTTTAACAGCATTTAGATCACTGGCGTCGGTGTTTATACTTTCTTGATGTATCTCAATAGGTTGTATTGGTAACTGAACTCTTTCAGCATTACGTTGCTTATACCAAGCATCGGTAGGCTTGCGAAAACCACATTCAAACTCTATAGCCTCCGACCAAACTTCTTTAATGTATTTGTTTAACATAAAGTGGCCATTATTACATGTAGGTCGAGCCGCGTTGTTGTATATCACAAAGAAAGGTTCACGTTTATTAATGCCCACAGGGTCTTCTATAAACAGTTCTGTGCGTATGTTACCATGGTTAGTATAGCAGAACCCTAACTGAGTGGCTGTGTCTAATATAACTGTTAGTTGTTGAGCAGGGTTTAAACCATGTTTGTATTCTTTTGGTGTGACTTGTTTTAGATATTCGTATTGATCCATTATTATTCCTATTGTTTTTATTTTAAATCGTCCAGTTTGAAGTATGTGGCTAAACTTCTTGTAGTTCTGCTTTCGGTCCAATGTTTTGGTGCTGTCTGTTTACCACGTTGATATTTGCCTATAAAAGCCTCGGGTTCATGGTAAACATCACCATATTTGTTTTCTCTGTTAGCAACCGTGATAGGATGTAAACCTAACTCCATGGCTATGGCCATTACTGTTTTGCCATATTTTTTTTCATAAAAAGTTTCTTTGTTACGACGTTGAAAAGGATTACCAAAACGCATAACTCTCATGTGAATAGCATCGGGGGTTACTGATTCTAACTTGGCTAACTCAATAGCACTTATACCCCATTTGTGTTCAAATAAAGTAATCTTAGTGCCGTCTTGTAATGTTACTTTCTTTTCACCTTTTTTCATAATGTTATTATTGTGTTATCACTTTCAAACAATGTTTCATCTGCTAAAGTTTTTGAATACTCTATAAAATGAACAGGATACAATGGCGGATTTGCTTTACCATTGCTTTTTTTAAATCCTATGTCTTGATCTGTAAGTATGTCGTTGTAACCTTTTAGGAAAAACCAACTCATCCAAAAAACATGCTCTATCATTTTAAGTTGGCTTTTTAGATACTTTGGATCTTCACCGTTACGCAAAAAGTTAATGCGTAAACCACTTATCATTGTGAGTGTGCTGTTTGCTGTTCCTACTGCTTCATGTGTGCTGTAATGATTAACAGGTTGTAGCATGTGATTAAACATTTGTCCTGCGTATTGTATATGTTTGTGGCATATTTCATTTTCCAATCTTGTGAGCCAATATTCTATATATGCGGCATCGCCTTTAGTAAAGTTTACAAACAGTTCATCTTTGTTGTTTTTGTCGTATGTGTATGGTATAACAAAATGTTCTACATCTAACCAACTGTCTAACTCATGTGGCATAACTGCTGTTAAAAGTGGATCTGTTACACTTATATAATGATTAAGCCAACCTGTAGCATGTTCTTTTTTACCACTGGTTCTTATAGTGCCTTTTTGAACATAACGTTGATAACGTTTTCTTTGTTTTTGTGATTTTCTTTTCTTTGTCATAATAACCTCTGTTGCCAAATAACTTTGTTGTTACATACTTATTTATCACTCTTTGTGGTTTTTATGGCTTTTATTTGAAACTTTTCGTTTGCCCATCTGCTTTGTAGTATTCTACAATAAGCAATGGCGCATTGTTTGTTGCGCCATGTCTTAGTGTTTACCCTAAAAGGTTTTTCTGCTACGATCTTATACATTAACATAGAGTAATCTTACTACCGTCTTCTAATGTTATTTTTGTTCTGTTTTTATGAAACTTCTGCCAATCATCTAAACTTTGTGGACCATCAAACAGTTTTCTGTTGAATGGTGTAGCAAGTATTTGCTCTACTACTTCATTATAGTTTTTGATACTTGTTCTGTCACCCATAAACTCTATGCCAGTAACTTCTAAGTCACTAACACCGAACTGTTTTTCTTCCTCCGGTGTTTGATGTTTGTAAGCATTTTCTACATATCTTTTCATTTGTAATGGTGATACATATTCTCCCATTACCATATAGTATGGTGAGCCTTCTGTGTTGCGTATCCTATATAGGCCGGGGGCATATCTGTCCTCGTTATAGTTTACATTTTCTTTGTAGTTAAAAGTTGCCGTTTTCATATATTACTCCTTTATTAAATATATACTGTATAGTATAGCATCATTTGACAGTTTGTCAAGTGTTTTGATGCTATACATTATTCTATCCTTAATCTAACACCTTTAATATGTTACTGCTTTCGTCTCTTAAACTTGGATAAGGCATATTTTTCAATATTGCTGGGTGTAGTTTTTTGTCTATACGGAACTCAAACAAGTCTGCTTCACTGTATGATATCATACTTTTGAATAGACCACATTCCATATTAAGGCCATTATTTTGAGCCTGCCATACCAACATCATCCAGTTGAATGCTTCTTTGCTCAAATATATTTCACTACCGAAAGCCGGCTTACATTTTACTGATTCGTAATCTGTGCCTACAAAAAGTTGTATTTTGCCTGTGTTATCTTTTTTGTTAATCCATTCTACAGTAATCAAACTGTTTAATACATTGGTATCAAAACAATCATCGACAAAAGGTGCTTGTAAGAACAAATCTTTTATAGCATCTAATCGATTAGATAAAGCAAAATGATCTACACCTACAGTTTTGACAAAACTTATGTCTTTTAGTTCTTCTATATGTATAGATTTGTGCCAATATACATCATGTTGTTTTTGATAATCATATTCATCTTTCTTAAAGTTATTTGAAAAATCTGTAAGTCTGCTATCAAACTGCCCAAAAAAGTTTTTATGCGATATGCTTCTTTGTTCATCTTGATGAGCGTAATAATCATCGATATCGGTAAATGTAGAGTGTTCACCAATGGTGACACCATTTAATGAAATAACAGTTCCACTATTTTTATTAGTGGTGTTATCACTCATTATACTTACATTACCTGTAGGTGTTTCACCTAACTGTCTTTGTGCTTCGCGAATAGAACATTTATGCTCTTTTGCGTATTGTTTGATTTCTTTCTTTGTCATATATTACTCCTTTATTAAATATATACAGTTAGTATAACATCTTATAGATGTTTGTCAAGTGTTTTCTATAGGAAACATTTCGCAAATCTGCTCATGTGCTCTAATAGTTGCGTCAGCATTATTAAACTGTTTTGTAGCATACTGAGCCTCATAACCCATATAATAATCATTTACTTGATGATCATCCATAAGTTCTTCTGTGAGAATAATCTCATCTTTTATACCATTTACTGTAAACTCTAAATGAACATTAGGTTTTGCGGGTCTACCATAATAACAGTCTCTACTGCCCATATCATAGGCTTCACCTCTTTCTTCAAGTTTTACTTCATCTAACACATTTCTATTGTATTGGTCTAACATATTTTATAACTCCTTTTATTTAAAATATACATTTATTATACTATTGATTGCGATATTGTCAACCACTAACAATATTTCATAAAATGGCACCAAGTTAGTGTGCCGTCTTGATTATCGTGATAAAGTCTATTTGTTTTAGGACATAACTCCATACCAGTTGGGAAATCGTTTTGGTTATATATGTTACCTATTCTAACTGCTTGATCATATGTATAATCAGCATCGTAATCTGTTGTTAAAAGACAATGTGTGCCTATAGATGCTTGATTGTTACTCCAAAAATCCATATTGAATATTTCATAACCTTGAAATGCTAAACCATTTCTATAATATGAACCAGTTTCAACAAAATATCTGTTTGAATCAAGTTCTACTGGGCGACCATATTCATCATACTCACATCTTTCTGCTAACTCTTTTGCTGTTAAACTAAGATATCCTGTAGTAGATGGATCTTTTTTGTTAGTAAACAATAACTTTACTGCTACTAAACCATTTGGTAATGATTTTTCTATAATATAAAGATCTTCACTTGGTATGTTAAAATCTCCTGTCCATTGCCATAATGTTGTTTTTTCTACGTTTTTCATATTTTATAACTCCTTTTATTTAAAATATACATTTATTATACTACAGAACGCAACTTTGTCAACGGTATTTTTATCACATAACGCAAATAAAATACCACTTTTAGATAAATATAAGTGTTATAACAAAACCAAAACAGGAGATCCATTTGAGCGACTCTTACCGCGATTACATTGTAGGCGTTCACGACCTATACGACAAATACGAAGAGGATTGGCAACTTGCCCGTGACTCATTTTACGGGGGCGTAGAAATCCGCGATGGAAAATATCTTAAAGCCTATGCTGTAGATATGAATACTCCTGCTGAAACAATCAACACATATACTACAGATTCAAACGGCTATGTTAAGAAAAGCAAAGCAAGAGTTGAAAATGTAAGCACAAAAGCAGAAGCACAAAGAGGTGAAAACACCGTAGATGGTGGCACTTTTTACGCCGAAAAACTAAAGAACACACCATACTTAAACTACTTGCGTCTTATAGCCGCAGAGTATAACAGTATCCTATTCAAAAATCCACCAGTTAGAGATGTTGGCGAGAACGCAGAAATACATGAGTTTCTCGACAATGTAAATGGTGAAGAAGACAATATAAACGAGTTTATGGCAACATTAGACTTATTCACGTTCATTTATGGAACGGCATGGGTAAGTTGTATAAAGCCATTAGACAGTGATATACCAAAATGGAAAATCCATTCACCGTTAGATGTTACAAACTGGCACTACGGTTACGATGGAAGAGGTGATCTAAAACTGAAGTCAATCGTAATAAGACTTCATGAAAGCGACACCGAAACAGTCTATAGATATATAACGCCGGAGACTATAGAAACTGTTTGGATAGGAGAGGACGATGATTATGTCCCCGATGTAGATAGCGATCTTATGGTAGCAGAAGATGGTTATTACCGAGTCATAGAAGAAAACGAACTCGGCTACATTCCAGTGGTGCCAGTTTACCAAGGTATGAAAATATACAATGGTATAGGAGCAACCCCATCCTTTGATTTAGCACAAATCCAAAGGAGCATATATGCTGATATGGCAGAGATTTATAGTGTAGTGAGTTATGGGGCACACGGAACACTTATAGTAGATGAGGGCACAGACAGTTTAAATGATGGTGCCATCGGTGCTGAGCCGGGGAGCATTGTTAGAGTGCCAGCCGGTATAGGTGAAGCCAGTAACTATGTGTATGAGTTTGTAACGCCGCCCTTAACAGCGGTAACAGAAATAAGAGAACTAATAGATCAAAAAATAACAAAAATGACAGAGATCAGCATGATTAGAAGTGATGATCTTATAAAATCCGCAAGAAGCGGAGAACAGTTAGAACAGTATGACAGTAAGTTAGAAGCATTTGTAAGACGTAAAGCACAAAACTTAGAAAACGCAGAATCAAAACTGTTCAATATATGGTTTGATTGGACAAACCAACAAATGCCTACAGACTTTAGTATAAGTTATAACAGGCAATACAGTAAGAAGGCACTACAGCACGAAGTTGCTGAAATAGACAGCCTATTAAAGACTTACCAAGATTTTCAAGCAACGTTCATGGGACAAAACCTTGAACCACAAGAATACGCCACAGAAGCAGAAGCAGAAAAAGTGGCAAACAGTTTAGGCGGTAGCGGAACACATAGTCATGAAAATGAAGATGGAACCGTTATCTATATGCCTTTTGTTACTCATGATGAGTATACAGAAGCAATAGAAGCCGCCATGGAAGCCGCACAAGACGGCAGTTTTGTAGAAGAAATGCGAGACAAAATACGCAATAGACTAAGTTCATTGGTAGAGTCATCTACCACAGACAACGGTTTATAATATTTTGATTTACGACAACTTCTATCGTTAATAAAGGAGAAATAAGATGTCACAAGATACTGACGTTAATACACCAGTTGGAGGTGTTACAATCCAACCAGTAACAGACACTGATGCTGTGGATACAACCACAACAGAGGCTGAAACAACACCCGAGGTTAAAACCTCAAGTGTTCCAACAGTTGAAAACCGTGATGGTAAACTGTTTGTAGACGGAGTTAGAGTTTTCACACGTGATGACACTAACAAAATAGCCGCTAAGGCAAAGAACGATACTGAACAAGGTTTATTGAAAGAACTAAATGTTGATTCATTAAAGCAGGTAAAGACAGTTGTTGAACAACTCCAAACCGCGAATATTGATGATAACCAACAAACAGATCTAAATGTAAATGCTTTGAGAGATGCCGTTAAAAAACGTGAACAAACAGTAGAAGAGTTGCGTAGTGAACTTAACAGAGTAAAAACAGATTTTGTTTTAACTAATCATTTAAGTAAACTACAAAATGAAATGCCAAACAGTTGGAATGGTGAACAAAAAGGTGCTGTCATTGATTTAATGAAAGCAAGAAACATGTTTGCTATAGAAGGCGAGGACTTTCAACTTAAAAATGGTGATGATTACATTACCACAGATGGTGAAACACCGGATTACAAGTCAGCAGTTGAAATGGTTGGCAAACAAATCGGTTTACCATTTGCTAAAAAAGGAGCATCGGTGTTAGACGTAGACGCAGGTAGCAGTTCGAAGTCCAAGAGCACAGGCGCAGTTATAGACTCGCTCATTTCAAGTGACTCGGAGTATAGAGCCGCATATTTGAACATACGTGAACAAAACAAGACGTTGTTGAGATCGGATATCACAGATAAAATGGTCAAAGACAGGGTCGCAAAAATAAGGGAGTTAAGAAGTTCTTAACTCACGTAATAACTATAATAAAATAAGGAGACATTATGTCAACAAATAGTGCTAACCTATTAAATAAGTTATTCGAAGAAGTCAGTGGTGATCTTATTGCTCATTATGACAACTCAGTCTTGATGCCTTCGAACGAACTTATTTCAAACTCTTACAACTTAGTAGGGGCGGTTGGGAACAAAATGAGAATCCCAGTCACAAACGCATGGACAACAGGAGCAAGTGGTATCGCAGAATCGACTGATATTGCTGGCGAAACTGGAGCAGTCCAAGACTTTAACCCAACGGCTATCGACTTAGCAGTAGGCAAAAGAGGTTCATTCTCTTACGTCACAGCAGAGGCTTTAGAAGACGGCGGTCTATCAACTGTATCAAACGCAGTTTCATTAAGATTAGCAAGAAGTATTGCTCAAGGCACAGATATATCTGCGTTTAAATACATGCTAAACAACACAGATACAGCACCGGCAACGGCGGCAGTATTAGATGGTTCAACAGGATCTAACGTAGAACTTGTTAACACAATCACGGGCTCACAAGATATTTGCCCAGTTTTCTCACCCGAGGCTATGGCTTACGCGGTTAAGAGACAGCCGGAGTTAAAAATGTGGGAAGATGTAAAACTGGATCAAACTTCTATGGTAGCGACCATGAGGAACGGGTTTGCTCAAATCGACAAAAGTTTTATCAAAGCAGTAGCAGGTAATACAGCAGTCGGAGCCTCAGCACAAAAGGCCACATTAGCAGACTTTGGTATTGCTGTAGCAAAACTAAGATCAGCAAACGCACCAACAGATGCGGCTGGAATGTATTTTTCAGCAATATCTCCTGCGGTTGAACTACAACTTGTAGATCAAATAACTCATATCGCCAACGGTGGAACAGTAGGTTCACTTAGTGCGACAGGAGACAGAGTGTTAATGGATGCTCTTATTGGTCAAGCAGTTGGAGTCCGTTTCTTAAGAAGTAACAATATCGTTAAAAACGTAGCGGCATCATAAGGTAGGGAGTAGTTATGGCATTTGTAACAAACGTAAACAGTAATGTAATAGCATACTGCGATGCGGCGGATATCAAAGACAAAGATCAAAGGGTTTTCGAATCCAATGAGATTAACTTTGCTGACGCACCGTCGACGCCAACTACTCTTGATGAATATTTAGAAGACCTTTCTATCAAAGCATTCGCAAGAATCAATGAAAAGATTCGAGCAAGTGCTAAATGGAGAAGTTATTTGGGTTATACGAATAATACAGCCTTAACTGGCAATACTATTCCGCCAATCAACGCAGACAGAATAGTAGCAAGACAATCCGATGTGACTGATCTTGCTACATATTATGTGCTCAAAGAATACCTTCTACCCAAAGTAGCAGATTTTGGAGATGATCTTAACAGTGAAGTCCAAAAAATCAGTTATTACAGTTCTAAGTTTGAAGATTTATTCAACGAACTATTGGACATGATGGATTGGTATGACGCAGAGGGAGATGGCTTAGATGCTGATGATAAAATGGTATCATTTAGAACTAACCGTAGAACTCGTAGCAAAAGAAATATTACAAGAGTAAGATAATGGCGTATAGATCAACATTACTAACTAATCTACAAACAAACTTGGCAACTGGTAACATAAGTGTTAGCACTGAGTTACCTTATACTGCTGGTAGTGACACACTCAACATCAAAAATATGAAAACTTTGTATTTAGATCAAGATAATGAAACTATCACGCAAAACCAACAGTTTTTAGATAATGGTAGTGTAGATCAAAAAGAAACTACGATTAATGCTTATGTTAGTGTAGATGCTAAAAATCCCCCGGCCGATTTGGATACTCGTATCGCAAGTATTCAAAATGCCAAAAGTAGTGTGGCAAATGTTTTCGTAAGAGAATGTGAGACCACTACTGAAATAGAAAGCGATATTTTAACTTATACTTTTGAGTATAGGTTTGTAACAATATAAGAAAAGGAGAACCCAATGGGCGTAATAAATGTAAGTGGATCAACAGTTGAAGCAACTGTTGTTATTAGTGATAAAGGCAGTAGTTATAGTGCCTCTACATCACTTACTTTGTTAAATCTCAACGACATTTCTTTAACAAATACACAAGGAACATTTAGGTATAGTTGTCTTGACACTCAAAGTGAAAAGGTTGTAACAACTGTAGCAACAAATAGTGTTGCCTTAAATCTTGTTATCGATGAAGACCAGTTCTTTGGAACAGGTAGTGGCACAAGTCCAATCATCGAAAAAGGATTATTTGGAACAAGTAATGAAAAGACAGAAATCGACTTTAGAATATATTTCGAAGGTATTACTGTCACAGGAAACAAATACATCGATGGAACAGGGTTTATTACTGGGTTAACACCTACAGTAAATCCGGGGTCACCTTTATGGGTAACACCAGTAACTATCGAAGTAAATGGAGAGTTAACAGAGGGAGCGATTAGTTAATAACTAATAACACCACGTTAAAAAACTTAGTGCTACTCAGCAATGGGTAGCACACTTTATACAGGAGTTCAGTAATGGAACATAAATGGTTAAGACTATACAAGAACGATGTGTGGACAGGTAGAGAAGACCGTATGGTTACTCTTGCTGACGGCAGTGAACATAGTATAGATGATTTAGCAAAACAACACGGCTTAGACTTGCCGGATAGCGGTGCGAAACCAAAGTCAAAAAGCAAAAAAACAATAAATACAGTTGTAGATATACAGGAGAAAGGACATGAAGATATGGAAGGATCACTCGACAGCAGAGATACTGAAGAGCATGATGGAGGAGACAGCGAAGACTAAAAACGAACTTCGTTGTGCCCAAAAAGATTTAGAGAAAGCAAATAACAGATTAAGTTTCTGTTTAAGTGCTTTAAACCACTTAACTCAAGGAGATATACAGAATGAAACTAAGTGAAATAGCAACAAAACCAAAACTAAACAAAATAGTTTTAGATAAAGAAGAAATAGTGTCAGTATATGGAGAGCCATTAGAGTTTTACATATATGACAGACAACCCCTCGAAGTTTTTGGAAGATTAGCAAATGCTGAAAAAGAAAACTTTGCCGATGTAGCCAACCTAATGAAAGACTTAATCCTCGATGAAGAGGGCAATAAAGTTATGGACGAAGATAGGCAGTTACCATTTGATGTTTTAGTAGAAACAATGGCAAAGGTAAGTGAACATTTGGGGAAGTAACTAACCACATTGTTAGGCCGGGGGATAGTGATACAAACTTTATCCTAATGTTGGATACACTTGCTACAAGATACAGCAAGTTACCCAGCGAAGTGTTGCGTAAAGGTGATAGTTTTGATTTGAGTGTTATGGACGTAGCACTTACATATGAAAAGTATCAAAGAGACAAAGAAGGCGGAAGTATAGATACAAATATGTATGATATGGACGCACTAAAACAAACGGCAGAAAAGGCAAAAGAGAATCATGAAAATAGACAGCAGAGTATTCAACAAAAGAATGGGAAAACTTAAACAAGTCCCCGATCAGTTGTTAAAGAATGCTGAAACAGAACTCAAAGCCAACACTCCAATACAGAGTGGTAATGCCCGTAATAAAACAAAGTTACGTGGAAATAAGATTCAAAGTAACTATCCTTACGCAGGTAGATTAGATAGTGGTTGGAGTAAACAGGCACCAAAAGGTTTTACAGAACCTACTATAGAGTTTATGGATAAGAATGTGGATAAACTTATAAAGAGAATATAATGGCAAAAGACATTAAAGTAGCATTAGAGTTAGATAATAAACAGTTTAATCAAGGTATAAAGCAAAGCACTACC
>Ga0181388_1000263_pt1 | contig 18108 bp, 18 predicted proteins | sample 11SPOviralmetaG_FD_130120 | JGI IMG/M metagenome (GOLD analysis project Ga0181388, IMG submission 130120) | Marine viral communities from the oligotrophic San Pedro Time Series (SPOT) site, San Pedro Channel, CA, USA - 11 SPOT_SRF_2010-05-17 | ecosystem: Environmental > Aquatic > Marine > Strait...
AAAATCAAGAAAATCAAGAAAATCAAGAAAATCAAGAAAATCAAGAAAATCAAGAAATTAATGTCTACGTGCAATATTGAATATTTTTATTAATTAATTTTAATATATAAAATGTTAGTATATCTTATATATTATGAAATTTAATTTAACTTGGTATAATATTACTTTGGCAATAGTAATTATAATAATAATAGTATTATTAATAGATAATTATTTTTTGAAAGATAATGAAGAAGGTTTTAAAATAAATGAAAAAAAATATAAACTATTAGAAGATACTATATGTTCAAGTGAATATCAAAAAAAACAACTAAGAGGATTATTAGTATATCATGAAGAAGTATATCCTATTTTAGATAAAATTAGTCAAGTAGAAATAGAATTTATTTATAATTATATAAAAAATTCATCAGTTGAAGATATAAAAATAAATAGTCATATTTCACCTTATACTTACTGCATAAATATAAAAAAAATAGATGGAAAGATAAATAGTTCAAGATTTGCTTTTGGAACAAAAACAAACCATAAAGAATTGGAGAAAAATATAAAAGATTTGGCACAAGAAATAAATATTAATTTACCAGATAAAAAACATCATTTATGGTATGGCGTTGGTTGGGATTTGGAAGATAAATTAATTAAATTTTACACAATAAGTAAAGATAGTAAAACAATTACTTGTTATGTTTATAAGACAGAAAGAGATAATGAAAGTAATATAAATCAAATAAAATATCATAGTAAAAAAAATTATGATGTAAATAAAGATGTTACATATATGCATAAAAATGGAAAAACAATAGAACAACATAATGACATTCCAAAATTAGATAATGTATATTATAAAAAATATCCTAAAATTACCGAAATAATTAATGATATGAATAATAGAGGATTTGTTATTGATACTTATAGCGAATATAATGACACATTAAATATTTATTTCGATTAAAATATTATAGTAAATATGTTATTAAAATATAATTTAAACATATTATTAATAATATAATTATAATATATAATTATGTTTACTCAAACTTTATTTTATACAACTCTATCACTTTTTATTATGTCGGTTTCTTGTCATAATGTAACTGATACTAACTGGAATTTGTTTCAACGCTTTGTGGATAGACATCAGAAGCGTTATACATCTATCGTAGAATTTAAAGAACGTTTTGATATTTTTGTAGATAATTTACTATTTATAAATAATGAAAATTCTAACAATAATAAATATACTTTGGGTGTTACAAAGTTTGCGGATTTAACACACGATGAATTTTCACAATATCTAGGTTCATATAAAGGGTTAGGTTCAGGTTGTGATAATTTTAAATCTATTGATTCAAATGTAGATGATATTGATTGGAGAAATAAAAATGCTGTAACAAGCGTTAAAGATCAAGGGCAATGTGGTTCTTGTTGGTCATTTAGTGCGTGTGGTGCTATGGAAGGTGTATGGGCTATTGGAACAGGTGAATTAAAAAGTTTATCAGAACAACAATTAGTTGATTGTGCTTATGGTCGTCCATATGGTAATCATGGTTGTTATGGTGGTTTAATGGATGGAGCTTTTCAATATGCTATTGAAAATGGTATGTGTTCATATGATGAATATTCATACAATGCTGTAAAAGGAGATTGTGAAACTTGTAATACAATTGCAAATTTTAAAGGTTGCGTTGATGTAACTCCTAATAATGAGCAACATTTAAAAGAAGCCGTTTCTTTGAACCCTGTTTCTGTAGCAATTGAAGCAGATACAAAAACATTTCAACTTTATACTGGTGGTGTAATTACCAGTGATGCTTGTGGAACAGATTTAGACCATGGTGTTCTTACCATAGGATTTGGTATTGAGGATAATACTAAGTATTGGTTAGTTAAAAATAGTTGGGGTGAATCATGGGGTGAAGGTGGTTATGTAAAAATTGAAAGAAGTGATAGCACAAATGACCCTGGAATTTGCGGTATTGCTATGCAACCATCTTATCCAACAATGTAGATAGTCTAATACAATTATATTTTAAAAATATAAAACAATATAAAACAATATAATATGTATATATATATATATAGATTATACAATTGTATAATTATAATATATGACAGATAAAAATATTGAGATTGATAATTTATTATTTGCGTTAGATAACGAAACAAATCATTCAATATTAAATCTAACTAGTGGTAAAATAGAAGAAATAAAAAATAAGATTTTTGATGAAATCGGAATAAATGAAGATTTAAAAAAAGATTTTTTAATTAAACTAAAAAAATATATTTATATTGATGAAATGCCAGATTTTAGAAATGGTTCATTTATTAGATGGGTTCCGCTAAGTAATCCAGATAAAATAATATTAACAAAGGGTGGCAGCATTTGTGATGTAAATATATGTGAAAAAGGAGCAAGTATAGTAGTTAAAAACTATTTTGGTAAATGTATGCAAGTTTGCTTAGATAAAGCATTAGTATTTAGAAAATTAAATGATGAAGAATTAGTTTTACTAAGTGCTATGAATTATTTGCAAAAATAACATTTACTTTTAATTAAATTTAAAAATATGTGTTGCAATAGCTCAGTTGGGAGAGCGCAAGACTGAAGATCTTGAGGTCACAGGTTCGATCCCTGTTTGTGACAAGTTTGGCAGCTTGGCGGAGTGGTTAACGCGGTGCCCTGCTAAGGCATTGCCCATTTGGGCGCGCAGGTTCGAATCCTGCAGCTGTCGTTTTTAGGGGGTTGTAGCTCAAATGGTAGAGCGCTCGCTTTGCATGCGAGAGGTACTGGGATCGATGCCCAGCTGCTCCAAAAACAAATTAAAAAACTTAAATATGTAAAATATAAAAAAAATAACTGATGAAGACTTTTCATTATTTATAAAAAATTGATTTTTTTTATAAATAATATTCAATATCAAAAATAATGAAGTATATTAATCACAATAAAGAAAATGAACCGGAAGTAATGAAGGAAACTTTGTATGCTTGGTATTCACAAAAACAATTTGATGTAAAGAAAAACATACTTGATTATAATAGAAAATCATTACCATATGTTTATTACATTGATATGTATAATAATATAGTACAAGTTACAGAAGTTTCAACTAGTAAAAAATATCCATCTTTGTTTGATGATTTTGTAAATTTAGGTCAAGTTAAAAAATTTTACACTTCATTAACGAAACCTTTATAAAATAATTTTATGGAAATAATATATCCATATTTTCATATAATCTTCTTGTTAAATATGGTATCATTTTGTTATAAGGACCATAAGGAATATAAACGTGTACATTATTATTTTTACTAATATTGTTATAATAATTTTCATACATTCCTTGTAAATGTGCGAATTCAAAAATATTGTTATTGTTACAATTATTTATAAACAATCCAAGTTGTATAGAAAATTTATTATGAGTAGCTAATATAATATTTGTTTTTTTACTTTGTTTAGAATTATTTATTTCAATAATAGCTTTATTATAAGAATTATCTGTATCTTCTTTGTTAATAAATAAATGACCTTCTTTATTTTCTGTGTTCCAATATGCTCCTCGTACTAATTTAGAACAAAAGAAAATATTATTTTCGTTACATAAAGTCAAATCTTGTTTAAATACATTTAATGAGTCGCGTCTATACATTTGATACGTTTTATAAATAATTTTATTATAAGAATTATGTGTAAGCATTAAATCAGTGGTAATATCTTGATATTTTTTATTATAAAAATTATTTTCAGCATCAATAAATAATTTAATATTTTTTTCTTTACACATATCTATAATATTATTTATTAAAATTTTATCAAAGTTGAAAGATGATAATTTTATAGCAATTGAAAAATTATTTTCAGGTATATTATAAATTAAATTTTTGTATTCTTTACAAACATTCTTGGAATTATTTAAATCTTCAATTGCAAAATTAATAATAGGCTTTTTATATTTTTTTAAATAATTATTTCCAACATTTATTGCGTGTTTAAAGTGATTTCCTGCTACAAAATAAAACATTATTAATATAAAGATATATGATATAATATAAAAATATTATTTTAATAATAACGTATTTTTATATCAAGTATATATATATACTCATGGGAAACCCTTGGATGGAACACGTTAAAAAAACGCAAAATGAAAATAAAGATTTAATGAAAAAGGAAGGTTTTAAAGCAATTTTGAAATTAGCAGGTAAAACTTATAAAAGAAAACCAGGTGCTAAAAAACCTAAACAAACAAAGAAAAATAAAAAGAATAAAATGAATAAAAATAAAAAAATGATGGAAGAAGAAACTGAAGATGAAGTTGAAGAAAAAGTTGTTTCAAAAAAGAAAGTAAAAAAATCCAAATCTAAAAAATCCAAATCTAAAAGAATGGAATCACCTTGGAATAAACACGTTAAAAAAACAATGCAAGAAAACACTGAACTAATGAAAAAAGATGGTTTAAAAGCTATTTTAAAATTAGCAGCTAAAACTTATAAGAAATAATTTTAAATATGTAAAAATGTGATAAATATTATGTAAATTATATAATATTTAACTAATAAACCATTTCTATATCCGCCAGCATTTTTTACACATTTAAAATTTTGATGTTTTCATATATTTATAGATTAAATTTACTAATAAAATCATCTTTTGTGTATACAGGTTTTTTTAATTCTGTTGCTTTTTTTATTTTACTATTGTCTTCACTAATATCTTTAACAACTAATGCAAATGTTTTTGAATTAACAATTGATGTAATTTTCACAGAATATTTTTTTTCTAATAAGTCAATTAATTCTTTATCTCTAAAACCAGTAAATACTATATTCTTTTCAAATAATACGTGTTCATCATCTATTTCTACAAGAGACATTTTTGCTGTATCAGTAAATAATTTATCGTGTAAATCACAATCTTTCATAAATTCAACAAATTTATCTTTCTTATCACAAAAATCTTTAGCAGTTTTTAATGCAATTCCTTTAACAGATAATAAACGTTCTTCAATTATATTACTTTCTATTGAATCTGTAAGAATATTAGGATATGCTTTCAATATAATATCAAACTTCTTTTTTCCAAATCCGTGTCCAAATATATTTGAACCAACCATAAATGTTGATAGAGAAGAACTATTTACTTTTTCTTGAATACTTTTAAATATATTTTCTGCTGTTTTATCTTTAAACCCTTCAACTTTTAAAAAATCACCAACTGACATTTTTAGTATAGCAGGAACATTAGAATAACCTGAATTTATAATACGTTTTACATTTCCTTCACTTAATTGTTTTACATTTAATGTTGTAAAAAACATAGTAATATTTTTATTTAACACCACTGAATTATCACTGCTATTTTCTAATATTATGTCTATGTGTGTATCATTCCAATAATACGGAACGTCTGGAAATTTAATTTCGGTTGCTGGTTGTGTAACTTCCATTATATATGGTATAACATCTCCACTTCTAATAATTTTAACAAGAGCACCAATACCTAATTTTTTATCTTCAATAAATTTTGCGTTGAAAGCTGTTGCATATTCAATTTTAACACCACCCAAATGAATTGGTTCAATTTGTATTTTTGGTTTTAAATAACCATCTTTACTCGGATTCCATATTACTTGAACTACTTTTGCTTCGGCTATTTGTTCTGTCAAAATCATTTTAAAAGCAAAAGCATATTCAGGATTTTTTTCCTTTCTTTCATACACTTTATTATGAGTTACAATGATACCATCTATTTCATATTTGTAAGATTCCCTCCAAGAAACTAATAATTTAGATAAAAAGTCAACTGATAAAATATCTTTTTTTTCACTTAATACACATTCTACTTGTTTTGAAGATAATAATTTAATTTGATCTCTTATTGGTAATACTGGTGTAATTACTTCATACGCAACAAAATCAATATGTTTTAATTTATCTTTATTAATTGTTTTTGAATTTATTATTCCAGAAACAAAATTTCTTGGATTTGCAAAATCTAATTTATAAAACTTATCAAATATAGACTTCTCAATTATAAATTCACCACGTATTGTTAAACCTAAATCTTGAGGTAATTTTAAGTATGGAATTAAATGTGTTACATCTTGACCAACTTTACCATTACCACGTGTATATAATTTAGGTATTCCATTTTCTGTGCTATATAAACCACTAACACCATCTAACTTTGCTGATATTATGTAATCTGAAGGGTATTTCTCAACCCATTTATTAACAGCATCTTCTGATTTTAATTTATCCATAGAACCCATAAAATATGGTAATGTTACCTTTTCTTTTTTTGGAACAGGTGCTCCAATTTCTGATAAAACTTTATTTGTTGGATATTTTTCTTCTACATATTCTTTTATAATATCGTATTCGTTATCATTAAAAATTGGGTTTTCATTATAATATAATTTATTTGATTCTTTTATTATTTTTGCTAACTGCTCTTCACTTGATTTTTCAATCAAATTAATACCTTCTTCTTTAAATTTTTTAGCAAAAGTTTTAATTCCTATTAAACGTTTCTTAGTCATTTTTTTGCTTTGTGCTTTATTATTTGCTTTATTATTTTCTTTAGATGATTTTTTTAAAGTTCCTTTTTTTACTTTTTTTTTTACTTTAATTAATACTTCCTTATTTATTTGTTCATTATTTTTTTTTTCTTCCTGTTTATTTTCCGCTTCTGGTTTATTATTAATTACTAATTCATTTTCTAGTTGTTCCATATTTTCATTTTGTTTTTTATTATTTGCTTTATTATTTGCTTTATTATTTGCTTTATTATTTATTTCTAATTCATTATTTTCTTGTGGTTTATTTTCTTGTGGTTTATTTTCTTGTGGTTTATTTTCATTTTCATATGGTTTTATTGATGTATAATCTTTACGTTTTGATGGTTCTACATACTTTAATTTTAAATAATCAAAAATATCCTTTTCATTTTTAAAATCTAAATCTAATAGTTCTCCTTTTGTTTTACCCTCCATTTTATATAATCCATGTTCATTTAACGACATAGATTTTTTTAATGCGTGTGCTCTCATAGTTGTATTAAATGCTTTGCTTCCTGTAAAATATAAAATAGAAAATGGATATTCTTTTGGTGACGAATATAAAAAATCAATACGTCTATATGGTTTATCACCAGGTAATTTACCAATAGCCATTGATTTTGTTTTACCATTACTTAACAATTCTGCTACAATATTTTTTTCTAAAAGTATCTTTATAAAATTTGAAAATATTGTATTATCATTTTCTTTATCACTAATAATAACATCAATATCACCAGAATTACTAAGACCTCTTCTATAACTACCTACAATCTCAAATGTAGCGTTAGGATAGTTTAATTTTTTAAATTCATCATCAAATAAACTTTTAAATGAATCTATTTCTTCACGTGGAATGCGTTTTTGTAAATCTTCATAATATTTTAAACCTTTCTTTTGAATATTATTTAATTTGTCTTGTTTTTCACGTAATTCTTCTATTGTTTTTATGCCATCTTCTACTATTTTTTCTGCTTTTTTTATTCCTATTCCATGGACTTGTGTAAAAATATTTACAGGATCTTCTTTCTCCTTTTCTAAAAATTTTATTTTACCAGTATCAACATATTCTTGCATTTTTTTTAAAACAGCAACACCAATACCTGGTTTACCTTTTAATTGTTCTACTTCATTAATATCACCTTCAAATGTATATATTGTTTCCTCTGCTTTCTTATACGCTCTTGCTTTAAATGGGTCACCTTTTCTTTGTAAAATTACGCTTAATTCACCTAAAATACTTGCAAATTTTTTATTGAATGGCGGTAATGGTTTTTTTATTTCAATATTCATTAATTTAATTATATATTATTATTTGTATTAGTTTTTAAAATAAAAAACATATTATAATATTATTTATAAAAACAATATTATAATTTAAAATATATAAATAATTTTTTAATATTATATATCATAAGGTATTATTAATTTGATTTGATATACTTAATGGTTTTATACGATTTGCCATTAATGCTTTTACACCACTTGACATAAAATTAGTATTATAATCACTCAATAAACTCTTAATTAAATTACCATCTTCTGTACTATAAATAATATACTTTATATTAAACTTTTTCATTTGATTGTGACAATTTAAACAAGGTTCACTTTGCGTAAATCCACCATCTTTTTTACACCTTACAATGTATATATTTATTTTAGTTGTGTATGGATTTTTTATATTTTTTATAATGTTTTTTAAAACATCTTGCTCTGCGTGACACGAAGTGCAAATTTGTTTATCAAAAGGCACTTTATAATGGGAATTATGACCACGTGCTACTATTTTTCCTTTTATTACAGCAATACAACCATGCCGCTGAAACATTGTTGATTTATAAGATTCTTGTGCTGCGAATGAAGCAAACTTTTCATCATTTGTAGAACACTTCATTTATTTAATAATAAATATTTTTTACTAATTGTTAAATATAATAATATTATTTCAATTTTATTTTAAAATACATCTGCAAAATTTAACTTTCCAAAATTTTTTTTAAAATCATTTGCAGCAATTGTAAATCCATTACCCATTGATTTTACTTGCTTATCTACATCAAAACCATAACATTTGGTTTTAAAAAAACCAGAAATATAGTTAATAATACTAAATTTTAGAATTAAATTTGTTACAAAATCAAATGGTAATGCTATTGTATAATACATTACCCATAAAGGCAACTCAATCATAAATCTATAAACTAAACTTAAAATATCTCTGACCCAACCTGGAACTATTGCTTTATAAAAAGAGTTAGCACCATCTATAGCACCTCCAATCATAAATACTGGCATACAATTTGGTAATTGTATTATTTTTTGTATTATTTTCATTAATATTGATAATAATTGAACAAATACATTACCTATTGCTAAAAAGAAACCTAATAGGGGTTTTATTATACCATTATAAATAATTACTCCAACTTTCTGAAATGCTTTACCTATTTTACCAAAAAATTCTCCTACTTGCTTTGCGACGTTAGTAATTGCTTTTCCAATAACTGAAACTTTTTTTAATCCTTCACCTACTTTTCCAGTTATTTTAGTTACACTATTGCCAATAGTACTAACCGAATTGTTTATCTCACTTTTAATTGGTTTCAATATTGAATCACCTATTTTTTTTGCTTCCTTTTTTACATCAAATGCTTCCCTTTCTTTTTCTATATTATCAACAATTTCGTAAACTAAAAATACTATAAATACGCAAGTAATTATTAATATTATTTTGTATAAAAAATCATTATTCATTATGTCCAATAATATAAAATAATATTATATTTTTCCTATTTATATTATTATAATTTTATTTTAAAAGGTTTAAATTTAGGAACTAGACCTTTTGCTGCTTCTTTCATATTATTAATAGGTCCCATAAAACTAATTTTCATACAATCGCTTTTAAAAAAGTTACCAATATCACCAAGCAAATCCCAACCAACTAATCTTAATGGATATACCATTATATAAAAAGTTGTGTAAATTATATATAAAAATATATTTATTATTTTAATCATTAATTTAAATATTTCCCTCAACCAATTTGGTAATAATGATAGAAATACATTATTGAAAAAAAATGATGCTCCATGAAATAAATAAACTCCTATGCATCTTGGCAATGAAATAATTTTTTTTATAATAACCAAAAGCAATTCTAATACTCCTAGCAACATTAAACCAAAACTTTTAAAAACATTTAACATTGGTAAAATAATTGAATTATTTAATGCTATTCCAAAAGAAGCAAATATTTTGGGGATTTTTTGCATATATTCAGCAATTTTCTTTCCAATAAGAACTATAGAACTTGATGCCTTTTTAATTCCATCTTGCATTTTCTTTAATAAACCTTCTAATTGCTTTACTGGTTTAAGAAGTGTGTCATTTATTAATTTATTAAATGTTCCTTTTACACCTTTGAACATTGGTTCTAGTACTCCTCTTACCATTTCTTTTATTGCGCCTTCGCTCAATTTAGAAACAGCATTTGCTGCACTTGTAGCACCTTTTACTATACCCTTTCCTGCACTTGTAGCACCTTTTACTATACCCTTTCCTGCACTTGTAGCACCTTTTACTATACCCTTTCCTGCACTTGTAGCACCTTTTGATATACCCTTTCCTGCACTTGTAGCACCTTTTGATATACCCTTTCCTGCACTTTTAGCACCTTTTGATATACCCTTTCCGACTGATTTCAAACCTTTTGATGCACCTTTTAAAAATGGATCAATTTGTGGTAAACCTATCAATGCACGATAATAATTAATTTGAACTAAATTTTCAAAAATAAAATTTTCAAAATAAGCACTTGAAATAAAAGTAACACATATACCAATTAGAAAACCAAGTAAATAATTTTCTTTATAGTATCCAATTAAAAAACCAAAAAATATACCAATTATTGAGCCTAAAAAAATACTGCCTAAAACACCTTCTAATTCTTGTTGTTCATAATTTTCATTTGCTTCTTCATTTTCATCATCTTTATTGGTTTCTTCATTTTCATCTTTATTGGTTTCTTCATTTTCATCTTTATTGGTTTCTTTATTTTCATCTTTATTGGTTTCTTTATTTTCATTTTTACTAATAACATTAGTATTATTTGAAATATTATCTGTTGTTGTCATTATATGTATATTAACTATATATATGTAATGATTTTTAAAATTATTATTTTTCGCATTGTTTTTAGATATTTTTTATTATTTACATTAAATTAACATTACAAAACCTAAAAATATTGTTAATAAACCAAACAATTTTTTCAAATATGTACTATCTAATTTTGACGTAAAATATGTAATTGAAGTTCCAATGATGAAAAATAGGGAAATTATCAAAGCATATATCCAATTAATACATTTTTCTTCCAAACAATTTTGTTTTGAATAAAAATAAACCGCAACAATTCCAATAGGCAGTAATAATGATGCTAAAGATGTTGCTATAGCTTTTTTATGATCTTTAAATATACCTAAATATATAAATAATGGAACAATTAATATTTCAGCACCACCACCTACCACTGAAGCAATCATTCCTGTAATAATACCTATAAATCCTAATTTATAAAAGTTTTTATCAATAATTTTTAATTCCATACTATTAATAAAATATTAAAATATATTATTTTATTACTATTTAATAATAATATTATTATTTAACCAGTTGAACCAAATCCCCCTGCACCACGTTCTGTAGTTTTTGCTAGTTCCCATATATCATCAACTTTTACAACATTTACTTTAAACTTACTCAAATCAGGAGTACATATTTGAAGTAGGCGTGTATGTTTTTCAATAGTATAAGTATTATTATCAATAACAAGACATTTATTTTTATAATCACTTACACATTCAGTTCCTTTACTAATATTATCAAATGCTCCAATAAGTGGACCACGATAACCAGAATCAATAATGCCAACTTGGTTTGCTAATCGTAAAGGTGTTTTACTAATACTTGAACGCGGATAAACATAAAATCCACAAGGTTTTCCTTTTCTTCTCATATCACAAACTACATTAGAAACTACTTTAACAACTTGTGATGGTTTTGATATTATTGTTTCAGGAACATACATATCAAATCCTGAATCATAAAAATCTTTTTTAATATTTTCATCTTGTTTTTTCGCAGCTTCACTATATTTATCATATAATTCTTCATCACTTACATAAATTGTTAGTTCATATTTTGTCATTTATACTTATACATAAAAATAATGAGTTTTCTTTATTTCAATTTTTTATATATTTTACCATATATTGATTGCCAAAGAATATAATACTTTATTTTTGTAAATATTTTATTTTAGATAATGCTTTAAAATAATGTAATATTTGATAATTATGAATTGAAAATAAAATATAAAACGCACAAATATATTTATAGTTATCACTTATATTATTTAACATTCCACAATCTAAAATATATAACATATTTTTATAAGACGTATCTTGAGTATTACAGAAAAGAAAAATTCCACTTTTATTTCTTAGTATATTTTTTAATTTTTCATTATGTTTTTTATAATAAAAATAGTGTAACTTATCAGTAGGATTATTAATACCCAATTGAATGTTATAAAAACCATGGCGACACATATATTTATAAACTTCATCGCAAGTTTCATAAGGACTTACTAGTTCTTCTAATACTTTATTTGTATAAATATCTTTCCAATAAAATTCCCAAATTATATTCCATAATTCAAAAGGTAATTGATGCATTTTTTTGACATATAGAAATAATTATATTATATATGATTTTGTTTTATATTAAAAATAATTCCTTATTATTTGTAAAAATAATGGAAGAAATTTTTACAATGGAAAAAACTATTTTAATTGATAAAGAAACAATAGGATTTGATAAAAATTTTTGTCATAAAGTTTTTAGAAAAAGAAATAAGTTTTTAGAAATAAATAATTTGCCAAAAATTACATTTACAGGTGTAATCCCCAAATCATATTGTCCTATTAATTTTATTAATAACATAAATGATGAAATATATGAAAAAATAGAAAATAATATTTTAAAAACATTTGCTAGCATTTATGAATTAAATGAAAATGATTTAGAACATAATGTTTCTTATTACGTAGAAAATAATTCTTATGAAACAAAAATATACGAGCATTTAAATCATACGAATTATTCTTATGGTTATTTAATACTACTTAATGAAAATACATATTATGAGGGTGGTGAAGTATACGTTAATGAAAATAAAGTTGATATAGAAAACAAAATTTTATTTTTCAAATTACAGGATAGAATTGAAATAACTAATATTTTGGAAGGAGAACAACATAAATTAATAGGTTTTGTTAATTATTGTTATAATGAAAATAATAACATCATAGATTCATTTCAATCAAGAAAACTGAACATTTGTAAAAATAAAAATCATATTTTTAATATAAATGACTTATTAATAAAAGAATATAGTGTTAATTATGTTAAAAAAATATTAGATTTTAAAAATAATAATTCTTTACAAAATGAAGATGGGAAAAAATATATCATTTTAAATGATTTTCAAAATGTAATGAGTTATAATAAAATATTTAGTGATAAATTTAATCAACTTATAAGTATATTATCTAAATACAATTTAAATTATAAAAATATGTTACCTATTAAATTATGTAAATTTGAAAATAAAAAACAATTGTATTATTTTAAACCATTAATTAGAGATTCAAAATATAATACTAATAATTTACAAATATTTCAAGAATTAGATAGTGAATTACTTAAAAATTGTGCCATTAAGTTTACAGTATTTATTTGCATAAATGAAATAAAAGGAAAAATTATTTTTCCTAATCAAAATTTAAGTTTTGATTTATATAATGGTGTTGGCATAGTTATTCCAAATCATTTTATTTATTCTTTTTATATTACATTACAAGATAAAAATATTATAGAAGATAGTATTTGTTTTATTGAATTATCATTTTATTAAAATATAAAGATATATTTTTGTAGTATATAATTATGAATTATAATTATATATTACATTATAATCGTCCTATAGATTTTCAAAACTATAAAATAAATAATGATAACAATAATTATCAAGAAAGAAAATATGATAATTATTTAAAAGAAAATTCCAAATCATTTTGGGATAATTATTACACGACAAAAGATGTTTTTAAAAAAGAAGATATAAAAGTATATGATGACCTAATACCAGCATCAATTTCTTTAAAAATTGAGGATTTTGTAAACAAATTTGAATGGTTATATGGATATAAAAATAACAAAATTACAACACTTTTAAATTATAATGAAGATGAAGAACCACTAGATGAGGATGAAGATTCACAAGATGAAGATCCACAAGATGAATATATATTAAAAAATAATGAATTAAAATGTTTTTATGGAAATGTATTAAAAAATAATTTTTTTGAAGCATTATTTTATGAAATAATATTACCTAATATTGATATTGAAAATAAAGAAAATATAAAAATAGATAGAGCACATATAATTGGTAGATTACATAATTTAAGTGAATTTTTTCATAAAGATGAACGTTCATCTGTTAAATATGGACCATCGGTATATGTTTATTTAAATAAAGATTGGAAAATATATAATGACGGCTCATTATCTTTTATATTAGATGTTAATAATGTTAATATACATCATATACAAAATAAATTTTTCAGAACAATAGTGTTTCCACCTAATATGTATCATAAAACATCAGAATTATCATCATATAGTTTATTTGAAAATGAGATGTCACAAATATTAGAATATCATTTGATTTATAATTGATAATATTTATTATAAATATTATATTAAATATATTATATTAAATATATTTAATGTTAGATGAAAATAGTAATGATTTCTTAAAATATGGATTAAGATTAAAAGAATTTAATTTACAACTATTTAATAAACCAGCAGAATCTTTTGAAAATACAACTTCGGACGCAACGATATTTTGGAATCCTAATAATAATAATAACAAAAGTTATACAATATATGATAATATATTATCAAAAAAAGAAATAAAAAAAATAAATTCTTTTTGTAAAGATTATCAATGGCAATATAGACAAAGTTCTATTTCTCCAAGTACAAAAAATAGCTGTTTAACTCACGATGATTTAAAAAAAGGTTACGAAAATCATTGGAATAAAAATTTGATATCCATATTTTTTAAATTAGATTGTATGTATAATAAATATTTATATACATTATTTTATGATAATATACTTCCAAAACTAGATTGTATTGAAGATAAAAATCTTATTATAACAAGAGCATATTTTAATTCACATACATTAGGATTTCCTGGTTCTTTTCATAAAGATGGTAAACCACTAGTTAATACTAGACATAATAAAATACAATATACTGTATTATTATTTATAAATAATGATTGGAATATAAATTTTAATGGTGAAACAGCATTTATATTGAATGATAATTTAATTGATGATATAGTTTATATACATTCAAAACCAGGAAGAATTGTTGTATTTTCTTCACATATTAGTCATAAAGCTTGTGAAATTTCTCCTTATTCGTTACAAACAAATAAATTGCGTTTTGTATTTGCATATCATTTATACTACCCAAATTATATTATTTAAAATTCCTCATATGCGATTGGATAATAACGAACACAAGCACCTCCAATTGCATATTCAGAATTCTCATGATCTGTCTGCAGCCAACTAGCAGCTCTACCTTGATTATTCCAACCTATAATTGCATCTGCTGCAGCATTATTAGCATGCTGAGGAGTTTGATAACTACTTCCTCCATTTCTTCCTTTCATACCAATATGACCATAAATAGCCCCACCTCGCGTCTGATACAACCCACCAGAACCTCCCTGCCGCGAAGCATTGTATGTATCGTTACCATCATTTCCGTGGACATTGTTGCCTTGTGATCCTTGTAACGCCCTACAATAAGCAACATTGTTGCCGTTACCAGCATGATTTACTTGAAATTCACCTTGAGTACCAATTATAACTCTAATTTTTTTACTTGACTTACCTAAATTAGTAGGTGATTTCCAAAATAATAAACCCCCTGCTCCTCCTAAAGGGGCATTATCGTGTTCATCATTTGTAGTTCTTCCTCCACCTGCTATTCCACCTTTTCCTACACAAATTACTTGATAATAATCAACCCAAGAAGGCACTTGTATAAAATTAGTGGTGCTAGTGACATCAAAATATTTAGCAGAACAATTAGGTCCAATATCATTCCCATTATATTTAAATCCTACATTAATTTGGTTATCATTAAAACCATAATTCCCGTTTGGTCTGTGTCCGTGAGCACCCCCAATCTTTCCGTTGTGAAACGTATTATTTTTAGCAACAATACCCGTTCCCTCTCCCGCAGTAGTGGGGTTTGACCTAAAATCTTCATCATTCCATTTAAAATTGCTACCACCAAGAGTACTACTAATTGATACGGAGGGGTTGGCAGCGGTGTCATTTTTAGTAAATAAATCACCAAAATCTACTACCTGACCATTTATTTTTGTTTTATATGATGTTTCCCAATTTGCTGTCATAATAATATAATTAAATATAAAAAATTAGTGGTTTATTTTTATTTATTTTTATTTTTATTTTTATTAATCATAATTACATCAATAGGAAAATCATTTGAATGTGTACTACATTTATAAAAATGTATTTCATTATCAAAACAAATTTTTTCTATTTGTTTTGTTAAAATATCACCTTTTATATCGTGTGTCTTTTCACAATAAAACCAAATTTCACCATCTTTAGTTAAAATGTCTAAAAAAGATTTGATTAAATCTATATTTACAATGTCTTCTTCCTTTTTATCTAATAAAATTAAATCAAATTGATTTAATGAATTTAAAATATATTCATGACCAAATTTAATATCATCACGCATTATTTTAATATTTGGTAATAAACAACAAAAATCGTCACAAATTTCATTAGAACCAAATTGTAAAAAAAATATGTTTTCAAAACTTCGTTTTCTGCTTTTTGGCATTCCTCTAATAAATTTTATTTTTTCTTCTAAATAATTGGTTGACATTTATATATATTATTGCAATATAAATCTTTAATTATCTTATTTGCTTTATATTTATTAGGAAATAATATTTATTATATATATTATGGAATTTGCAATATCTCTAGCAGCTTTAAGTGGTTTATATGTTGCAACGCAAGAAAGTCAACCACAAAATACAGAAACAATTGAAAATTTTGATAATAGTGAATTAGACCCTTATAATATAAAGGAATTAAAACACGAATCTCAAAATAATCATGGTGTAGTAACAAATTCTAATTTTCATCGCGATGATTATTATAATGGAAACAAAAATAATGAAATACTAAATACAAGAGAAAATACTAAATCTAATAATACATCACTTACAGGTGAAAGAATAGATGAAACTACATTTAAACACAATAATATGCAACCTTATTTTGGTGGTAAAATACGAGGATTAGGTAATGACCTTAATACAAGTGAAAGCATATTAGATTCAAAAATTGGTGGTGGTTCACAAAAAATAAGAAAACAGGAACAATCCCCATTATTTAAACCTTTAGAGAATATGCATCATACTCATGGTGCTCCAAACGTAAGTGATTTTATGCAATCACGTGTAAATCCCAGTCTAAAAATGGCTAATGTAAAACCCTTTGAAAGTCAACAAGTTGGACCAGGATTAAATGAAGGATTTACAACAGGAGGAAATGGAGGTTTTAACTCTGGTTTATCTAACAGAGATATGTGGCAACCTAAAAATGTTGATGAATTGCGTGTTACAACTAACCCTAAAACCAGTTATTCCCTTGATAATTATCAAGGTCCAGCAATGTCTAGTATTAAGGAAGTTGGTAAAATGGGTAAGTTTGAAAAACATTTACCTGATAAATTTTATGAAAGTGGTCAAGAAAGATGGTTTACAACAACTGGTGCTGAAAAAAAGCAAACATCTAGACCTGTAATTAATCAAAAAGATGTAAACAGAACTACTACAAGTATTCATTATCAAGGAGCAGCAGGTGCTGCGGGTGCTGATGGTGTTACATATTCTACTGATACCTATAGAGAACCTACAAATAATGAGTATTCTTCACCCAATTTAACAGCAGCAAGTGCTGCAGGAAGAGGAAGCGCAAACCCCAATGATTATAGTAAAAATAGTCATAAAAACTATTTAACAAATCGTGATACAACTAGCGAAGGTCATTTATTTGGTAATGTAGGTAGTGCTTTAAGTGCTGCTATTTCACCTTTAGTAGATATGCTAAAACCATCTCGCAAAGAAAATTTCATTGGAAATGCTAGACCTTATGGTGAAGTACAAAATAGTGTATCTGCTAGTTACGTGCATAATGAATTAGATACACCAGGTGTTACAAATCGTCAAATGTATTCTAAATCATTAAATCATTATAATGTTCAACATCAAACTAGCGGTGGTTACAATGTGGCAAACCCAATTGCCGTGCCTGTTCAAAGAGAAGAA
>Ga0181388_1000266_pt1 | contig 17940 bp, 17 predicted proteins | sample 11SPOviralmetaG_FD_130120 | JGI IMG/M metagenome (GOLD analysis project Ga0181388, IMG submission 130120) | Marine viral communities from the oligotrophic San Pedro Time Series (SPOT) site, San Pedro Channel, CA, USA - 11 SPOT_SRF_2010-05-17 | ecosystem: Environmental > Aquatic > Marine > Strait...
TCAAGAGCAATGGACGCTAATATTCTTAAAGATGAATACAATATGAATTACATTACTAACCGTGGCAATAAACGTTCATCAAGGAGTTAGACAATGGCAGTTATATCGCAGTCAATTCCAAATCTTATTAATGGTATTAGTCAGCAGAATGCAGTTCAAAGAAATGTATCTCAAGCTGAAAACCAAGTAAACTTTCAGTCAAACATTATAGACGGATTATCTAAAAGAGCAGGAACTCAGTTTGTTGCTAACTTAATATCTAACCAAGCAATACCAAATAATTGCGCAGTACAATGGATTAATAGAGATAGCAGTAATCAGTATGTTGCTATATTTTACAATCAAGGTGTTAAAGTTTTTGATTTAGCAGGTGTTGAAAAAACTGTTTCTACTCCCAATGGTACTTCTTACCTAACTTCAACAAATCCTTTAGAAGATTTTAAATTTACAAACATTGCTGACTATTCATTTATAGCTAACGCACAAAAAACGGTAGCAGAAAATTCTTCTACAACAGCAGCAAAGGTACAAGAAGCTTTAGTTTATGTTAAAAGTTCACAATACGGTAGACAATATAGTGTTACTTTAAATCATTCAACTTGGTCATACCCAATAGAAGTATTATTTCAAATGCCTACTGGTAATGACGCTTCAACAGATGGTAAATTTAGAGATACAGAAAAGATTGCACATATATTATTATATGGAACTGCGTCTTCACACTGGTCTAGTAGTGCAGACGGAATTGGATTTAAAACAATTAGAACTGACACTGGTGCAACACTAAGTACGTCACAAGGATTAGCAAACTATTCTGGAATTACAGGAACGTTTACTAGCACACAATACGGTAACACTATTTATCTTACAGCTAGTAGTGGGACTTTTGGAATTGAAACTACAGACGGTTTTGGTAACCAAGCTATGTATGCAATAAAAGACGCTATACAAGATTTTACAGATTTACCTTACTACGCAAAACCAAATATGATTATTCAAATTACTGGTGAAGAAGGTGACACACTTTCAGATTATTATGTAAAATTTATATCTAACGGTGTTTGGAAAGAAACTGTAGGACCAGGAGTAAAACTTGGTTTAGACAATTCTACAATGCCACACGCATTAGTTAATAACAACAACGGTACATTTACTTTTGCACAACAAACTTACACTGACAGAGTAGCAGGTGATGAAACAACTAATCCTGCACCAAGTTTTGTTGGACAAAAGATACAAAACTTAACTTTTTTTCAAAATAGATTTGGAATTATTTCTGGACAAAATTTAATTATGACAGAAAACGGTGAGTATTATAATTTTTATGCAACAACAGGAACAGATGTATTAGATACTGACCCTATTGATATTGCAGCTAGTGGTACTACTGTAAACAAACTTTATAACTCTATAGATTTTAACGAACAACTTTTATTATTCTCAGCAGAAGCACAATACATACTAGAATCTTCTGGTGATAGTATTACACCAACTACAGCCGTACTTTCTAAAACAAGTACGTTTTCACATGACATTAAAGTTGAACCTAAAGCGGCAGGTAAATTTGTTTACTTTGCACAAAACAGAAATGATAAAACTGCAATTACAGAATACTTTGCAGATGATGATACATTAACAAATGATGGTTTAGATATTACAATTGGAGTTAACACATTAATTCCTAACAACGCATACAAAATTGTTTCAAACAACATTGAAGATACAATGGTTGTATTATGTCACGATACGTTAGACTCTAATAACACAGCGCCATATACAGCAAGTTCAGACGTTACAGCTACAAATGCAAACACAATGTTTGTTTATAAATATTTTTGGGATGCTGATAAAAAAGTACAATCAGCCTGGTCCAAATTTACATTTAGTAATATGCAAATAATTTCAGCAGAAGCTTACGATAGTTTTATTTACATATTAGCAAATGAAAACAGAAATTTAAAATTATTAAAAATAGATTTAAGAAATCCTAATTTTAATTCTTTAAACTTTCCAATTAATGTTGATATGCAAACAGCAATATTAACTGGAAGTTACAGCAGCACAACAAATAAAACTACATTTACAATTCCGTATGAACACAACCAAACATTAATGGCTATAGACGCAACTAATGGTGCTGACTTAACAATTGATAGCCAAAGTGGAACTACAGTTGTAGTCCAAGGTAATCATACATCTTGTATTTTTGGTACTGCTTTTGAATCTTTATATGAGTTTTCTAAACCGTATGTAAGAGAACAAGGCTCGACTGGTGCTGTAGCAATAACTTCTGGAAGATACCAAATTAGAACTTTAAATGTTGACTTTCAAGATAGTGGATTTTTTAAAGCAACAGTTTTACCAGAAGGTAGAAGTTTAACTAGTTATGAAATGACAGGAAATGTTATTAACTCAGCTTCATCAGTAGTTGGAGTTCCTAACATTGCAAGTGGTACATTTACTATTCCAATACAAAGTAAAAACACAGGATTTGTGTGTAAGTTAATTTCAAGTTCACACTTACCTTGTCACTTTATATCAGCAGAAATTGAAGGATTTTATCATAGAAGAAATAGAAGGATGTAATATGGAAAAATGCGTAAGAGAAGCAGTCATTAATGATTGTATCGACTTAGCACCAAAAATGCGTTTAGCAGATAGACGTGAGATTAAAGCTTCGGACAACCTAAGTCCATTAAAGGCATTAGTTCTTCCCTTTACTTATGAAGGCGCAAGAAACTACTCAATCTTAGGAACAGAAGAAGAAGGTGTTATTGGTATGTTTGGGTCAACCCCATGTGCATACGAAAAAGATTATGGTGTAGCTTGGATGTTATCAAGCGACCAATTAAGAAACCATGTAAGACAATTCTTAAAAGAATGTCCTCATTGGGTAAACGAAATGGGTAAAGGTTATAAGTATCTTTACAACTTCGTAGATGAACGGAATTGGGAAACTTTAAAATGGTTACAGTTTTTAGGATTTGAACCAAAGAAAAAGTTACCCTACGGACATGAAAAATTAAATTTTATATTAGTAATGAAGGAGTTAAAATAATATGTGTACAGCAGAAGCAGGCTTTGCGTTAAACGTAATGAGTTCGATAGCCGACCATAACGCTAAAAAAGATGCTGCCTATAGAACTTCTGTCTCAAACTTTCATGCTAAAAATGCCGCGAGTGCGGCTTTGTTTGATGACTACGGACAAATAGATAACAATAAAATTAACGCAGCAAAAGAAAAGTCAGCAGAGAAGTTTGCAATCAAAAGAGAAAAGATTGCAGAGATGTCAAAACAATTGGCACTTAATGTTGGTAACGCTACAGCAATTTATAAAGACGTAGGAACAGATACAGATAAAGAATTTATGGATGTTAACATGGCGTTTACTAAAGATATGATTTCATTTAACAGACAAGAAAACGAAGCTTATGCTTCATACGCAAATACTATTAACAATCTTCCAGTACCAGTAATGCCAAGTGATATGGCATTAGCAATTAACGTGGCTGGTGGCGCTGTAGAATATGCAGGCAATGATGATAGAAAATTCTTTAACGATAAGAAGGGGGCATAGTGGCATACGAATCACAATACAAACCAGTATATTATCAAAGAACTTCAACAGGTAGACCTAGAGAAGCTAAAGATAGTGAACTAAATCAAATTTCAAATTCGCTAAAAAATTTTAATAAATCTTTTGCCAAGTTTACTGACAATTATAAAACAGAACAACAGAACGAAGCACAAGATGTTTTCGATAATTTAAAAGCACAAGGTATTACAGACCCAGATGAAATCAAAAAGTTAATTGATAAGAATGACCCTAGAGTTGCTAACTTAAAAGGTTACTACACTCAAGCTATTGTAAATTCTAACTTTGGTTTATCACACGCTATTGAAGATTTTAATAATATTAATATGAAAGTTGCCAATATAACTGGTGGTGATGAAAAAGGTGACGCTATGGCTAATCTAAATATAGATAGCTTATTTCAATCAGTTGATGAAAATGACAATCCTACAGGTATTCCTTTAAGAGATTTAAGTACACAAGATAAATCTTACACTAGAGCATACACTGACTCTATGAACCAAATGAGATTAGAGTTAGAACAAAAAGTATCTATAGCAAAAGGTTTACAACTTAACAGAGCAACTAACGCAGCATCTTTTCAAATCATTGCTAAAGCTTGGGAACAAGGCGCAGGTTTTGTAGAAGAAAGAGAAGTAGACGCAGGAACTCCAGATTATACAACAGAAAAGATATTTCACAATTCTACTAGAGTAAAAGATTTAGAAAAATTAAGAACTGATAAAGTTGTTAATGAAAAATTTATAAATAAAGATGATTGGAATAAACAAGTATTAGATTATTTTGAACAAGTAGTTGATTTACAAGACACTGGTTTAATTACTGACCCTCAAATGTTATCTGACATTGTTACTTATCTTACAATGAACAGAGGTAGTAAAAAAGATTTACCTTCTTATTTAAGAACACCTAAAACACAAGAACAAGCTACAAAAATTATTGACGCTATTAAAGGTAAAGTAGCAACATCAAGTAAATTAGCAATTGGTATAGATTTAATTTCTAAAGGTAAAGCTTATTTAAAAGATGAAACTGCTTATACAGACTCAAGTGGTACTACTAAAATTGGTTTATCTGATGATGATATAAATGACTCTGTAGTAGCATGGGAACAAACAATATTAATACCTCACGTTAATAAAATGATTGCAGATGGTGAAATACCTAAAGACTTAGCACCATTTACAATGTTTCAATTAACAGAAAAAATGTTAGGCGCTAATGGAATACAACATCCTACTTGGAAAAATGAAATGCAAATGGGATTTGATTCTATTAATGTAATTAAAGTAGCAGGAAATGAAGATACTATTGACCCTGATGGAATTGATATATTTAAAAGAGGTTTTGAAAGATACCAACAATTAAGAACAGTTTACGGCAACACAGTACCTACAAAATATTTAGGCACTAACGCAGCAACATTTTATGAGACTGTAAACAATCTTATGAGAAATACTAACATGGGACAAGAGAGAGCGATTATGAAAGCTTATGAAGCCATAACTAATCCTACCTCTAAATATGCAAATACAAATGTAAACAAAGATGATGTGTATGAAGAAGTTCAAGGAAAATTTGATAAATGGTTTGACGAAGGTATTCCATGGATAGGTGGAGTTGTTGGAGTTAACAAAGAAGATTTACCAAACTGGGTTAAAGCTATAACAAGAGATTATCCTACATTTGATTGGGATGATGTTGATATGTCTTTAGTTTCACAAAGAGCAACAATGACTGCTGTCACTATGATGAAAGCAGGAATGAGAAAAGAAGACGCAATTAAATTTGCTATTGAAGAAGTATCAACAAGACATACTTTAGTTGATGGTGTTTTAATTAATAACTCATCTTTTCCTGCCGCAGACCCAACTAAATTAACTGAAAAGAGTAGAGCAATTGCTAAGAAATTTGAAACTGTTTGGATGGAAAAATATAAAGAAGAAGGCAAACTTGAAGGATGGTTTAATGAAGGTGATATACCTTTAGTTGCAGATAGAAAAGGTGATTTAAAATACTATGCAGATGATTTAGTAGTACGTCCTTTTAAAAGTGGATTGTTAGTTTTAACAGATAAAAATTCTCAGTTACCAGTTCTTACACCAGATGGAAATTTTGTAATTGTTTCTACAGGAGACTTTATGGATGGCTCTGTTGAAGAGATGATGATTAACGATAAGAAAATGAAAATTATAATAGAGAACGCAAACAATCAAAAGAAATTAATGTTAAATACACAAAAGAAGGTTAATAAATGAGCAATATAGATTTTGATTTTATATTAAAACAAGAAGGCTTTGAAACGCAAGGTTATGTTCCAGACGCAAAAAATTCTAAATCTGGTGTAACAATCGCTAGTGGTTTTGATTTAGGTGCTAGAGTATTGAAAGATTTACAAGGATTACCTAACGATATAGTAGAATTACTAACACCATTTTTATCTTTAAAAGGTGCAGAAGCACAAGAAGTAGCTTCTAATTTAAAAGTAAGTGATGACCAGGCAAAAATAATTAATGAGTTTGCTAAAAGTGAAGCAATTACAAAACTTAAAACTAAATGGGAAAATTCTACTGGCACATCTTTTAATGATTTATCTACTGAACAAGCAACAGTTTTAGCTTCTGTAGCTTTTCAATATGGTGACTTAGAAAGTAGAACACCTAATTTTTGGAAACAAACTACAAGTGGTGATTGGGTAGGTGCATATAAAAACTTATTAAAATTTGGTGATAGATATACAAGTAGACGACTTGATGAAGCTGCATTGTTATGGAGTTCGGATGCGCTAAAAAAAAGTATTAGTGACGGAACATCAACAGGAATTTTAAGTAACGAAGCTCAAGACGCTATGACTAACGTTTTAGAGTCTGACCCAGAATATAAAGATATAGCTAATACAGTTTTAAATACAAAAGGAACACCAATAGAAGAAGTTGTTAATAATACAATTGATACAGTAGGAAATTTTGTTGAAGGTGTAAGAGAATACAATACACAAGCTGAAGAACAAGCAGCTCAAATTCCAGAATTGATTGAAGGTTATAAAGAGATTGATAAAGAAACTGAAGCAATGGGTCAAAAGTTTGAAACTGACTCAGCAAAAGATTTTATAAATAATATAGAACCACCACAATTGTGGAATTTAGATTATGCTACTCCTTATGATAAGGAAGACTTAGACCAAATAGCAAATGTAACTTACAAAAGACAACAAGATTTAAAAAAGAAATACACTTTAGGTGACGCAACAAAAAGCGCATACGAAGATGAAATGATTGCTACTAATTTGTACAAACAGTTTAGTAGAGAAGATTTAGCGCCTGACCCTAATTTTGTTTTAACATCAGAATTAATAGATGAGTTAATGGTTGATTTACCACAAGACTATATGGAAGAATTTGCACACGCACATAGTTTAGCACACGCTCAACAAATAAGAGAACAATTATTAAAACATATGACACTTGAAGATAAAATTAATTCTCAAGGTGTTGGTAAAGGAACTATGTTAAGATTGTTGGCTGCGTTTACTGACCCCGCTGCGTGGACAGCAATTGTTGCTACAGATGGATTGTTAGCGCCAATTGTTGCTTTACAAAAAAGTGCAAGAGCATATAGAATTTTAAGAAAAGCAGGTGCAGGTGCAGTATCTATTGGTGCAATAGAAACTTATCTTGCTTCACAAAGACCAGATTTAGATATTGATAATGTTATGCACGGTGTAATGACTGGTGCATTTCTTGGTGGCTTGTTTGGAATAAGAAGACCAAGAATTAAAAGTAATGATTTTACAAAAAAATTTAAAGACACTATGGACGAAAGTGATACTAAATTAATTAGAGATGATGGAGGTTTTGAACCACCAACAGGAAACAATAGTAATTTAGTTCCTGGTCCTAATAATCCCAACCCTGTTAAACCAAATGGTGAAAGAACTTTTGATTGGTATGACTCTAATTACGACTTAGCGTTACACACAACTAAAAGACCAGACGGTAGGTTTGAAGTTAGAATGATAGAAAATCAATCTGGAAAACCAGATGAATTAATTATGCAAGTTAATAAAGACGGAACAGTCGAAGTGAGGAAATGTAAATAATGGCAAAAAAAATATGTAATTGGAATGAAGCAAAACCAGAAGGTACTTTTGACAGTAAAGCTACAGCTAATGAGTATGTTAGAGGTAGAATGGCAGAGTTTAATATTCTTCGTGACGCTGATTTGACACCAGAGACTTGGGCTAGAGCATTTAGATTTGATTTTTCTGCTGCAATGTCTTCAACACTTAGTGACAAAATGAGAAAATTTGGAAGTCTTTTAGTTAGAGACTCAACGCCAAAAAAAGGAAATACAAATTATACGAGACCAGTAACTATATCTGAAGTTAAAGATATGAACGTAGATAGAATGATGGTTCTATATCACGTACCTCATACAAACTTTTTAAAAAAATGGTTAATGGAACAAAAGAAATTAGGAAGATACAAATGGAATAGTCCTAATAACAATTTAGTAAGAAAAGAATTTAATGATTTAGTAGGTAGAGCAATTCGTGGTGAGCAAATTGCATTAAGTGAATTAGGCTATACTACTGGTGAAGCACAAAAATTAATACAACAAATGGCTAAAGTACAAAGTCAATTGTTAAATGAGCAATTACAAATGCTTAAAATTACTGGAGTAGAAGGTGCTGAAAATATTGTAGATAATTTTAATTATTTAACAAGAGTTCACAATCCAATTAAATATCAAAAAATATTAGATGACCCTACAAAAGGTTCACAATATCTTAAAGTATTTTTAGTTAATGCAATGGAAGACACAATGCTTAAAGGTGTAAAACAAAAACCTTTAACAGCAGCTCAAAAAATGACTATTGCAGAAAATTTAATAACTGTAGTCAATAGGTCAAATTTTTCTAAAGGTGGAGTTAATTTAGACCACATTGTAACTAGTATGCAAAAACGTGAAACATTTAGAAGAATGATGCAAGAGCATACAAATATGGTTGATGAAGAAATTGATGGTTTAATAAATAGAATGTTTAAAGTTAAACCAGGAGAGCAAGTTTCTGGTTCATCATATTTAAAAAGAAGAATTAGATTTAATGAAGGATATTCAGACGGAAGAACAAACTTTTCAGATTTATTAGAAAATAATGCTGAAGCATTGTTTATGAATTACACACACAGTGCAATGGGTGACATGGCTTTAGCGTATAAAGGAATTAAATCTAGAGGTGACTTTCAAAGAATTAGACAAGAAATTGTAGAAAGCTATGACGCAAATCCTAAAGCTAGTGCTACTAAAAGAGCAGTGTGGCAGGCAAAAAATGAAATACAAGCTATGGATATGGCGTATGCTTATATCAAAGGCAGACCACTTGCAGAAAATCCAACTGGACTAGCACCAACAATAGGAAGATTTATTCGTAAATTAAATTACTCAAGGGTGATGAACCAAGTTGGTTTTGCCAATATGTCAGAGATGGGAAACGTTACTGGTTTAATTGGTTGGAATGCTACATTAAAAAATGTTCCTGAATTAAGACGTATGATGAAACGTTTAGAAAACGGTGAGCGTGTAGATGAATTTATTAGAGAAATAGATTACACAATGGGTGGTATAGGTAACCACTCTATTATTCAACAAGTTACAAACCGACTAGATGATTTTGGAAGTAGTATGTCTGATGATGTTATTACTACAGCAGAAAACAAACTAGACCAAATGAACAGATTTACTAACACATACTCTGGACAATTTATGAGTACCTCTGCCATGCAGATAGTAACTGTTTCTGAGTTTACACAAATATTTGGTAAGTGGGCTGTAGGTAAAGGTAGACACCCTTTTGCTAAATTAAGATTTGGTAAAAACAGAATGTCTGACGCTCAAATGCAAAACAGATTAGATGATTTAGGAATAAGTCCATCTATGATGAAAAAGATTCAAAATGAATTTAAAGCACACACAAGTTGGACTAAAGGTGAACTTGGAACTAAAATAACTAAAACTAATTTTGACAAATGGTCTAATGAAACTAGAGCAGTTTACATTATGGCTATGAGAAGACTTGCACATAGAACAATTCAACAAGCTGATATAGGTGAGAAAGCATACTTTGGATTTTTAAAAGAATACGGAATGAATGCAGATGGACACTTAGGTCAAATAGCATATCAGTTTAGAAGTTTTATGTTTACATCTTGGGCTAAACAATTTTTGTATGGTTTAAAGATGAGAGACGCTATTGTGTTTGACCAATTTATGAACTCAATGTTATGGGGTTCTTTAATGTTTTCAGCACAAACTTCTCTAGCAGGTTTAGTACATCCAAACCAAAAAGAATTTTATAAAAACAGATTAAATCCGGCAACAATAGCTAAAGCAGGTTTTCAAAGAGCTGCGTTTGCTTCCTTGTTACCAATAGGCGCTAACATTATAGGCTCTGCTTATACTGATAACCCTATCTTTGGATATAGAACTAGTGGACTTGATACAAACATTATAACTGGTAACCCAACTTACTCTTTAATATTTCAAAAGTTGATACCTAGTTTAAAAGCTGTATCACAATCTACGTTTAATCCAGAAAGAACATTCTCTCAAGCAGACGGAAATAAAGCTATAGGAATATTACCTTTCTATAACTTAGTAGGATTACAACAATTTTTGAGAGCAATAACTAGTGAACTTCCTAAAGACCGTCAACAATAACAATAAGTACCCATATTAGAAGAAGAAAAGGAGTGTATAAATGGCAAATTCATTTGTAAGATACACAGGAAATGGTTCAACCACACAATATGCAGTAAGTTTCTCATATCGTGACCAGGCTGACATTACTGTAACAATCAATGGTGTAGCTACAACTGCTTTCACTTATAACTCAGCAGGAACTCAAATAACATTTTCTTCACCACCGGCTAATTCAAGTGCTATCGAAATACGAAGAACTACAAGTCAAACTTCAAGATTAGTTGATTATGCGGCAGGTTCAGTTCTAACTGAAAACGATTTAGATACTGACTCAAATCAAGCTTTCTTTATGTCACAAGAAGCTATTGATGACGCAGGCGATGTAATCAAACTAAACGCAGCAAATTTTCAATGGGATGTACAAAATAAAAGACTTACTAATGTTGCAGACCCAGTAGACAATACTGATGGCGTTAACAAACAATTTATTTCAACAAATTTACCAAACATAACTACAGTAGCAGGTATATCTGGAAACGTTACTACTGTTGCAGGAATTTCGGCTAATGTTACTTCAGTAGCAACTAATTCTGCAAACATTAATACAGTAGCAACTAACATAGCTAATGTTAATACAGTGGCTTCAGATATTGCTAAAGTAATTGTAGTAGCAAATGATTTAAACGAAACAGTTTCAGAAATAGAAACTGCTGCGTTAGACTTACAAGAAACAACTTCAGAAATTGATACAGTATCAAACAGTATTGCAAACGTTAACGCTGTAGGAACTAATATTGCTAACGTAAACACTTTAGCACCTATATCGGCAAACATAACAACAGTTGCCGGAATATCTGCAAACGTGACAACAGTAGCAGGAATTTCTAGCAACGTGACAAATGTTGCAAATAATTCTAGCAACATTAACTCAGCAGTTAGTAACGCAACAAATATTAACACCGTAGCAGGAAATAATTCTAACATAAACACAGTTGCAGGAATTTCTAGTGATGTAACAAGTGTTGCAGGAATTGCTTCAGATGTTTCGGCAGTAGAAAATATTAAAGCTAATGTAACAACTGTAGCAGGAATTTCAGCTAACGTTACGACAGCAGCTACAAACAATGCAAACATTACGACAGTAGCAGGCTCAATTACTAACGTAAATAATGTTGGTGGTTCGATTGCAAATGTAAATAGTGTTGCTTCAAATTTATCTGGAGTAAACTCTTTTGCAGAAAGATATAGAATTTTAAGTTCAGCCCCAACAAGCAGTAACGATGTAGGTGACCTTTATTTTGACACTACAGCAAACGAATTAAAAGTTTACAAAACAAGTGGATGGGCTGCGGCAGGTTCAACTGTTAACGGTACATCAAATAGATTTGAATATACTGCAACTGCAGGTCAGACAACATTTACTGGTGCTGATTCAAATTCTCAAACTTTAGCGTATGACGCAGGGTTTATCGACCTTTATGTTAACGGAATAAAATTAGCAAATTCAGATTTCACTGCAACTTCAGGGAATAGTGTAGTTCTTGGAAGTGCTGCGGCAGTAAACGATATAATTTCAATTGTTGCTTATGGAACATTCCAATTAGCAAACATATCAATAAAAGATTTAACAGATACTCCTGCAAGTTTTGGTACAGCAGGACAAGCTCTGGTTATGAACGCAAATGCAAATGGATTAGAATATGCAAATGCAAGTTCACCAGAAGTTTATGGATTCAAAAAAAATGCGTCTGGACAATTAATAGTTACAACAACTAATGAAGGTGCAGACAATATCTCTGAAACAGATTATGCCGGTTTCGAAGATGTAATGTTTGGCGCAAGTGGAATGACTTGGTCAATCTCAAATGGCAAACTAATAGCTACAATATAATAAAGGAGAAAAATATATGGCTACAATAACACTCGGTAACATTAAGTTCAACTGGAAGGGAACTTATAATGCCGGTACAGCTTATGCAATTGACGATGTTGTAAGCTACAATGGTTCGTCTTACATTGCTAAAACAGCTACGACAGGAAACCTTCCAACTGTTACAGCTAATTGGGATTTGATGTCTCAAGCAGGTACTAATGGTACTAATGGTACTAATGGAGATACTTTTGGTTTAGCAAATAAAGAAATTGCATTTAAAACAAACGCAGGTGCTTTAGATGGTATTCCAATCGGTACAGCAGGACAGGCACTTAAAGTAAATTCTGGTGCAACTGGATATGAATTTGGTTCAGCAGGTACATCAGAATTATTAGGTTCTGGAGAAAGTTCAAATGTTACATCTCTTGCAATTAACAATTCAGTATTAAGTTCAGCTTACGAAGAATTTGTAATTTATACTTTTATATCAAAAGCATCTGGTGGTGGTGGTGGACAAAAAGAAATGTTTGTTAGTACAGACAATGGTTCATCAACTATGAATGTAGATAGACTTTATCACTTTGCACAACTTTATCCTGCAGGTGGTACTGGGCATGGTGTTTCTTCTGCAGGAGTTAATGCAGACAGAATTCACTTGAATGTTGGTTCTGCTACAGGAGATTATCATAATGGTAAGATAACTATTCTTAGACCATCATTTGCAAGTGCAGGAGAAAGAAACAGAAATACACTTTTATCTGAAGCTGTCAGTTCACAAAATCCAGGTAGTTCAGTCAATGTTGAAAATTTAACTGCGTATGCTTGTATCCATGATGGAAATGGAAACAGAATGAGCAATATAGATTATGTACGATTTGAAATGAATGGTGCAGGATTTGATATGAAATGGGCAGTTTATGGAAGAAAATGGTAGGAGAAAAATATGAGTGATAAATTTTATAAAGCAATCAATAATGAAGTAATTGAATTAACAGCAGAAGAAATTGCAGAGTTAGATACTAAACAAGCAGAAGGTTTAGCTTCAGCAGAAGCATTCCAAGCTGAAATTCAAGCACAAAAAGATTTAAAAGCTAGTGCTAAAGCAAAGTTAATTGCAGGAGAAGCATTAACTGAAGATGAAGCTAATACAATAGTTTTATAATAAACAATAATCAAGACGTAGGAGAAAAAATAAATGGCGAAAAATAGAGATTTAAGTAAACTCTTAGGCGATAATACAAACGGAATTATTGACAACAGTAAAATTACTCTTGACGCTAACGAAATTCCAAATTTAGATACTGCAAAAATAACAAGTGGTTCATTTGCTGATGCAAGAATACCTAACTTAGCAGCATCTAAAATAACTTCAGGAACTTTTGCAGATGCTCGTATTGCCGCATCAAATGTTTCTCAACACGCAACATCTTTTGACGATAATAAAATTGTTAATGATATTTCTACATTAGGATTAAGAGTACACTCACAAGAAAATCTTAATGCAAGTAATTCTAACTCTTCGTCTTTTGATGTATTCCAAGATAGTTCAGCTATTTCTAATCTGACAAATGTTTCACGAAATGCTAGTGAATATATGTCTAGTGTTCAAGTTTCTCAAATAACAGATTTTAATTACACAATGGAACATACGAGTGGTTCAAACAACACAGGTATTGGAACGCCAACAAATGATGTTAGTGGTAGTTATACTAGAACTACACGAGCAAAATTTGGAAATCGGTCTTTATATGGAATGGATAGTATAAATCCTATGTTTAAATGGACAGACAGTTCAGGATATACAGGCGACTTTACTTTTCAAGTTTGGTTTCACACAAATGGCATATCAGATAATAGTTATTATCCAGGTTGGCTTTTAAATTTTGGAACATCAGCAAATCAAATTAGTTCTTACAAATGGCGAAGTGGTTTTGGAAGTGGTTATTGGGTACTTTATAGAGATGGTGGTAATAATGCTTTTGCTAATAATGGTAGCAGTTCTTGGTTTCATCACGCAGTAGCAAGACAAGGAAACACTATGTCAATATGGAGTGATGGAACTCGTCAGCATACTTGGACACAAAACGCAAGTTCAGAACCTTTAAAAGAAATTATTTTAGGTGGAACAAATGGTGCAATTCATCACAGCGATACTAATATAATTTCTAAATTTTATTATGACGGATTTGTTTTTGACAGAGGGATTAGAAGTGGATTTGAACCATCAAATTCAACTATATCACTACCAACTTCACAACCATCAAATATTACAGTAGACAATACTTCTGCAACTGGCTCATTTACTGGCAACAATATTACAGCTTCATCAACAAACAAAATGGGTGCAGTAATTACTTATCAAGACAATGCAGGAACAAACGCATTAAACACAGATATAGTTTTACAATTATCAGCAGATGGTGGCAGTAATTTCTCAACTGCTACAATGACAGCTTTACCAGATTTTGCTACTGGCATTAAAATGGCTAAAGTTAATGACTTAGCTGTTACAGCAGGAACAAGTTTAAAATATAAAATATCTTTTGCTAATCAAGCATCTGGTTCTAAAGAAGCTAGAATAAGAGGTGTTTCACTTCAATACTAATGGCTAGAAAAAAGATAACACCAAAAGAGTATAGCGAAGTCGCTACTGGTGTAAGACTTTCAAGCCACGAGAAACTTTGTGCTGAACGAATGAATAACATTCTAAAAAGCATAGAAGAAATGAGAAAAGAAATTAAATCTTTAAGACAAGATGTTTCTATGGGTAAGGGTGGACTTAAAGTTATCCTTGCTATTGGAACATTAATTGTTGGAATTATAGGTTTCTTTCAGTTTAAATGAAATATCTATTAGTGCTGTATATGTGCAGCATGAATACTGGACAATGTCCTTCTCATACATACGCAGGTTATCAATTTAATAATCATTATGATTGCGTCATGAATGGATATGCAGTTGCTCAAACTACATTTAAACAATTAGAAGAAAATTTAGAATGGGACAAAGAATATGTTAACGAAAACAAAATAGTTATTAAATTTGAATGTCGTGCAATTAAAGTGGAGAATATATAATGGGATTACCAATATTAAAATTATTAACGTTTGGTGCTAAAACAGCAGTAAACATTTATCAAACAAAAAAAGAAACAAAGCAACTCGAAGCAGTAGCAGAGAGAAACCATGTAGAAAGGATGGTCAAAGGTGAAGTCGAATATAAGAAAGCTGTTATCGCTAGTAATGATAATGGTTGGAAAGATGAATTCGTCTTGGTTCTTATATCCATTCCTATTATTCTATTGGCTTACTCTGTTTTCTCTGACGACCCTAACATACGTGCTAAACTAGATATTTTCTTTGAGTATTTTTCTAATATGCCTTTTTGGTATCAGGGATTATTCATAGGAGTAGTTGGCTCAATTTATGGTCTTAAAGGTGTTGACTTAATGAAAAGGAAATAATGAAAATTTCAGAAAACACATCAGTTGCTATGCCAATTAAAAATATGATTGGTATTGTTATAGCAGTAGCAATGGGTGTATTTGGATATACAGAAGTTACAGCAAGATTAACAAGTTTAGAAACTTCAAGAGAACTATTTGAAAACGATTTGTTAAAAAAATCTGAGCAAGTTCCTACGGACCAGGAACAACATTTTTTAATTGAGGATTTGTACAAGTCTGTAGAAAAAATGGAAGAGACTCAAGAGATGAATATGACTAACAAAGTTAATATAGAATTTTTAAGAGAACAGTTAGATAAAGCATTAGCTGATATAGAAGAATTAAAAGATAAAGTAAGAAGAAACGGTAACGGAGGACATTAATGACAGAGTTGGTAATAGCTTTACTTATGATAGTAAACGGAGAGATTAATGAAGCTAGAATACAAACGTCAATGTCAGAATGTTTAAAAGGAAAAAGAATTGCTATGCGTAGTAATACAGGAAATAATATTCAGTACCAGTGCATAAAGTCAATGGCTGAACTTGAGTCAAATATTGACGGCAGCAAATCAATCAAGAAACTAATTTTAGAATAAGGAGAACAAATGATAATATACGGAGAAACTTTTACACAATGGAAAAACCATTTTGTAACTTGGGCTAAAGATAACAAAAAGAAAGTTATAGCTTTTGTTATTTGGTCAGCAATATTACTAGCAATCTAATGTCTGACAAACCAAATTCGTTTGAAGCAAAAACTAAAGTTCTACCAAAACTTTTAGTAGACAAAGCATACGAGATGTTAACAAGTGGAGAAAAGTTAACAGCTAGTGAATTAAAGGTTTGTTTAGATACTTGCAAAACTTATGGAGTAGAAGTAGATGAACAACCTAAGAATAGTATCACAGACGATTTACCATTTGACGAAAACTAACATACGATGGATAGGATTTATTCTAGCTGCAATGTCAGTAGGAATATTATCTAGTACAATATTACGATTACAATGGTTTGGATGGTTTATAGGCGCAATATCTTGCACTATATGGATTATGATATCCTATAAGGACCAGGACAAACCAAGAACTCTTATGGAGTGTATGTATTTAGGTCTATCCGTCTACGCTTGTTATAATTGGTTTAATTATGAATAGAAAAACACCAGAAATAGAGCCAAATGTAAAAAACTTTAAAAATTTTTTATATCTTGCTTGGCAACACTTAAATCTACCCAATCCAACACCTATACAATACGATATAGCAGATTATCTGCAAAATGGTTCTAAACGTATAGTAATAGAAGCTTTTAGAGGAGTAGGTAAATCTTGGATTACATCAGCTTTTGTATGTCATCAACTTTTACTTAACCCTCAAAGAAATATTCTAGTTGTATCTGCTAGTAAAAACAGAGCAGATGACTTTAGTACATTTACACAAAGACTTATAAGTGAAATGCCTTTGTTACATCACTTAAAACCTAGGGATGACCAACGTCATTCTAAAGTTTCTTTTGATGTTGCACCGGCTAGAGCGTCACACGCACCTTCAGTTAAATCTTTAGGTGTTACATCGCAATTGACTGGTTCACGTGCCGATTTAATTATCGCAGATGACGTAGAGTCAGCTAATAACTCTCAAACACAATTAATGAGGGACAGGCTAGGTGAGACCGTAAAAGAATTTGACGCTATTATCAAACCTGAAGTAGGACGTATTGTATTCCTAGGTACACCTCAAACAGAAATGAGTTTGTATAATGACTTGGAAGAAAGAGGATTTCGAACAAGAGTATGGACGGCTTTATATCCTACACCAACGCAGCAGATTAATTTAGGTAGTAAACTAGCACCAACAATAACTGAAGACTTAAAAAAAGATAAAAAGTTAGAAGGTAAACCTACAGACCCAAAAAGATTTGACGAAGTAGACTTAATGGAACGTCAAGCTTCTTATGGTCGTAGTGGTTTTGCATTACAGTTTATGTTAGATACAACTCTAAGTGATTTAGAGAAATATCCACTTAAACTAAACGACTTAATTGTCGTATCTGGTTTATCTACGTGGAAGGAAGCACCTGCAAAGATACAATGGGCTTCTTCTACAGACCAAATTAAGAATATAGACAGTGAGCTGCCTAATGTAGGACTTAAAGGTGACTATTACGTTGCACCTATGTATATGTCCGAAGAATACGCACCATTTGAAGGTTCAGTTATGGCAATTGACCCTGCAGGACGTGGTGCTGATAGAACTGGTTTTGCTGTTGTTAAAATGCTTCATGGTATTTTATATGTAACAGCTTGTGGTGGTTTAATAGGTGGA
>Ga0181388_1000269_pt1 | contig 17875 bp, 17 predicted proteins | sample 11SPOviralmetaG_FD_130120 | JGI IMG/M metagenome (GOLD analysis project Ga0181388, IMG submission 130120) | Marine viral communities from the oligotrophic San Pedro Time Series (SPOT) site, San Pedro Channel, CA, USA - 11 SPOT_SRF_2010-05-17 | ecosystem: Environmental > Aquatic > Marine > Strait...
GACAATGTACGAGACAACATTCCGTAAGTACGATAGAGACCAAACAACTTATCCGCGAATCCAATAGCCAAGTGAAACTTCTTTTGCTTGACAGCAGTAGTAAAACACTTAGTATAGTTATGAATCAATGTCTCGTCAGATACATTTTTATCATTTTCAAGGCATTCCATCTCTACATAATTAGAGTTTTGACGGGCTTTCAATCGCTCCACGCGGGCCTTAGTGCTCTTATCAAACTTTCCCATTTCGAATAAAATAATAGGTTATTATGGGATAATTATGATTAATATTGAATTTCAATTTTATAAAAGACTGGAAAAGGATATATATACAGGTTACCAAGAAGTAGTACTTAGACAAGTGAATGGCGTCAGAATTAGAGAATACAAAACAAAAATCGAGGCCATTCATACCAATAATCTTGGCAGGGGGGCTAGGAAAACGGATGAATTCAGAAGTACCAAAGGTTCTCCACAAATTGAACCAAAAGCCGATGATAATTCATGTTCTCGAAAAGGTCATAAATATGAAACCAAAAAAGATACTAATAGTTGTAGGGAAATACAGAGAAATAATCAAGGAAACCATAGATTATTATATGATAGAACTGTCGGCATTAATACCAACAATGATAGGAATAGAGTATATATATCAAGAAACAGCACAGGGTACAGGTCATGCAATAATGTGTTGTAGAGAATCATTAAAGGGGGAGTCATTGGCAACAAAGGTTCTCATTTTATCAGGGGATGTACCATTAATACGGAAAGATACATTAGAAGGGCTAGTACAGGGTAACGGAAAAGTAACTTTATTAACAACAATATTCAATAACCCGGAAGGTTATGGGCGTATAAAAAAAATAAACAATACGTTTGAACGAATAGTAGAGCAAAAGGATTGTAGCGAAGTAGAAAATACTATCAAAGAGATCAATGGAGGAGTGTATTGTATAGAGAACGAATATATAACAAAGTATATCAATAAATTGACGAACAATAATAAATCAAATGAATATTATTTGACAGACTTGATAGAGATAATAAAAACACAAGAAAACGAGAACATTCATACTTTGGAAGTAAAAAAGGAGCGTCAATACGAAATAATGGGTGTAAATACACCAGAACAATTGAAAGAATTGGAATTTATACATAAGGTTCTCGAACAATGAAAAAAAAAGAATAATAGTACTAGAAAATAAACTGGATAGGATAGAAACATATAAATGAAAGAAGAATAATTATATGTTTTGAATAAGTTGTATAGCAACAGCAATATCTGAACGACGTTTTTGAATAAGAATATTTTTATCAAGAGAGGAGAACCTTTGATGGACGGACGAAAAGTTCTCCAATACCTTCTGAGTAGTAGTCAATAAATCGGAGTAATCAGACCAAATAACAAAGTTTTTAATATCCAGATCGTGAGCGCACAACGAGTACTCTGAAACGACCAGTTTATCAGCGAATAAAAGGCGATCACATCGGATATGCTGGAAGATGGTGTAACATTCGAAGTGATGAACGTTGACAATGACCTTACACTTACGAATCAAGTCATCGCGTTCTTGTCCCCAACCCAATATATTGACACAATTCCATCCAGATTCCACCATTTGTTCCCATATACGGGTTCTCTTATATGTCAAATGGGAACTGACAGAATCGTCCTTTTTAGGGCAAGCATTGACGATTCCGACGTCATATTCATAGGCATTATCAGTGTTTTTCAAACCAAGGTTCTCGACATGATTAAATTGATAAGGTAAAAGGATAGGTGTATGAGAATATTGTATATGTTTATTATTAGGATTATCTAAGAATGTTTGAATAATGCGTATATTGGCGTGACTATAATCAGCGACACGTACATTATTTTCTAAAAGACGAAGAAGATGAGTCCATCTATTTTGTTCTGTAAGGTTCTCGACATTCAAGAAGATGAAGCGAGGAGATGACCAGACAGTCTTAGGGAAAGTATCAATATGAAGCCACATCTGTGTGAAAACATAAATATCATGAGATGATAAGAAATCGTCGACAGAGAAATCGCGTTCCAGTTCTAGGATACTATCAAAAAATGCAAGGGATTGAATATAGTCTTCGAGGACTAGCATATTTTCTTTATAAACTAAATGTATTTTAGAGTCACCGTAGTAATTCATGGTTTTAAATATGAAATGAAAAAATTTTAAATAAGTTTATAATAATAATATACGACATGGAAAAATAATTAGACACCCAGTAACGGTTTTACTTGCTCGAATATGATAAGTTGTAAACAGGTGGTGGGTGCGAAACGAGCCCATATGGGAACAAATCCAGCATAAAGACCGCGTATACCATGATTTGAAACGATTTTCATAAAACAATCAGAAAAGCCATTATAAAGTTTGATATTAGAAGGCTGATTCATAAGTTTGGTGCGCACCATATCAAAAGGTGCGACAGTACTAGCCATAAAAAACCCAGCGCCGAACGCAGAAACGAATTGTGTAGGCATCCCAGCGGGTACAAGTTGCGAGAATGTAATAATATCTTTAATTTGGTCGTAACAGGCCATTTTAGTGCCGTTCAATACCATGGCGCGTAGAATATTAGCTTCAATGCCACGATAAAAAGCTTTGATGCCTTGTGCTTTGTATAAGTCAGTAGCCGTATTATGAAGACTGGGTGTATGGATGGTTTCGGATGCCATCATTCTAGTTTTGAGGACATCAAATGGATTGCCAACGAGTGAACCCAATGCCCCTGCGAGAGAGCCAGCAGCAAATTTCATAATAAATGGGGATTGTGAATCAACTCCCATAGTGGATTTGATAGGTGAATATAATCCTAATCTTAATGATGTGTAAGAGCCTTCGCGGAGCCAAGCAGCAGCAATGCCTTTCCAAAACGCGGATACTCCTTCTTCTTTGATAATAACTTTTATGGACCGGTTCATGCCGAGTGATTTATAATCTCTTCCTCCACCTTCACCTGAAACTTGAAGTCTAGTTTTCAATACATCAATAGGATGTATTCCGGTAACAGTAATAACAGCAGCAGATCCAGCAGCAGCAACGTGTTTGAATACGTCCATTATAATAAGATATAAAAATAGTTTATATATGTTTTGCAGATATTGTCATTTCAGCCGACTATTATATAAGCAATGAATTTACTAAGTATTTGAAACGAGAAAGGTGTAATACAAAAATAAGATATAATATCAAAGAATTATCTCATGATAGTGATATGGATGGTTATGTGGGTGGTTTCATGAGTGGTGTAGCACAGACATTAATCGGACATCCATTGGATACATTAAAAACATGGAGACAAAATAAGAATTTATTGAAACAACCTCCGAGAACGTTTATGAATCTATGGAAAGGAATACAATATCCGATGATCCAGTTACCAATAGTATGTGGTGTAAGTTTCGGGTTATATGAGAACATATATAATATGTCAAACGATCGAATAACCGCAGGAATGGTAAGTGGATTTTTAAGGACATCAATAATAACCCCACTAGAATATTATAAAATTAATATACAACAACAATTAAAACCAGTATGGAGAGAAAGTTATAAAAACATGGCGGTAGTGTCATTAAAAGAGATGCCATCCGCAACAGTATATTACACTTCGTATCATTATTTAAAAGGGAGAGAATACCCAGTACTACTATCGGGTTCAATCGCAGGAGTAGCATCGTGGTTCTCGATATATCCATTAGATACGATAAAAACGCGTCTTCAGTCTGGATTAGCGAAGACGGTAAAAGAGGCGATAAGGCAAGGTGGATTATGGAAAGGATTAAATCTGTGTTTGGCGCGTGCGTTTATAACAAATGGGATCGGTTTTTATGTATATGAAGAAACCGCATCAATATATAGATCCAGGTTCTCGAACAAATATTAAAAACAATAGAAAAGAAAAATAAAAAACATAGAATGACTATATTTTTTATGGAATCATGGAATTATTTATTTATTACATTGTTTAAAATAATTCTGGAAAAGGGATTCGGCAGTGAAAGGACAAATAGCAGAGGTGGGTAGTGTATAGGAAGAAGTAGCAATAATGGGTGGCATGCCAGATGCTTTGATCTTGACAACGCATAGTTTATGGCAGTTAAGGATGTGTTTCATGATGATATGTAAAGGTAGAACTATGATAAAAAAGGACAGCAAAAAGAGGTCAATTTTATAGTGTTATGTGTAATGCATATTCCGTGACATATTAGAAGACTTCAAATACAATAAAAATCAATTTTTATAAAAATTACAGAAGAGAAGAATCATGAAAGTTCATTATTCACTACATTAACAAGGGGTACAAATAATTTTTCGTCTAGGTCCTCTGTATGATAGAGCTTGGTAACCTCCTCACGACATAAGGGACAAGAAAGGGACGGAGGTTTATTTTCATTATACGCCTTTTGAAGGACCGCATTCATCGTACCTTCAATACATGAAGCACAAAACCCATGTCCGCAGGAAGGATGGATGCGAGTTTCATCAGTGAGTTTGTCCCAACAGATGCCGCAATCTTTATTCAAACAGGATGTAGTTTTTCCAGGGATCTCAGTAACAAACTCGATAGGGAAATTATAATCAACATTTTGTCGTGTCTGAATATCGCCAGAGCGGACACCTTCAATGATACCATCGGCCATATTGAAATAGGTTTGAATAAGAAGGACTTCAATATGGGAGCGAGTATATCTAATAGAATACTTGACGAGATCCGGGTTAATTAATTGTTTTGCGAAAGCTGACTCGCGATGGTACCACTCGGTAAGACTACAAAAAGGGTGTTCCTCATTAGGAATATATACATGAGTCGCATACGTTTTATAAAGCTTCAAAAGCATTTTTATGGGCGTTTCTCTAACGGAATCAAGAAGATTATTGAAAATGACAAGACAATCCATATTGTCACCCGGAATGCCTTGTTGAATAAGGTCTCTATACATGAAAGATGTGTTAAATAGTTCACTATGTTTTGTTTTTATGGAAGAATGGTCGCATGTTGTAATATTATGGGTAGTGCTTTGGCAAATAGTACACGGCATATTGATAGGCGAAGCGATGAAGATATTATTATATATGATATAAATAAGAAAAAAGTAGTCAATTTTATAAAAATGTAAGAAAATATTATAAAATTGAATGCTTTTTATACAAATATATGAAAGCAGTAAAAGAACAACCAATATTCAAAATCAACAATCAAAATGAGTACTACCCAGAACAAGCGCACTATTACCAAGAAGCTTCCTGTATTGAAGACCCTAGAGAAGGGTAAGAAGCAGGAGCTGGTAAAGGTATTCAAGGCCATCGCTAAGGCGGCCAAAACCCAAGTAAAGGATGCTAAGCAGCAGGCGAAGATTGATGCCAAGGCGGCAGAGAAGCAGGCGAAGATTGATGCCAAGGCGGCAGAGAAGCAAGCGAAGATTGATGCCAAGGCTGAAGAGAAGCAGGAAAAGGCCGATGCGAAGGCGGCAGAGAAGCAGGCGAAGATTGATGCCAAGGCGGCTGAGAAGCAGGCGAAGATTGATGCCAAGGCGGCTGAGAAGCAGGCGAAGATTGATGCCAAGGCGGCTGAGAAGCAGGAAAAGGCCGATGCCAAGGAGGCGGCGAAGCAAGCGATGCTATTAGACAGAGCATATGCGAACCGCGAGTCCAAGTTACTTCGAAAGATCAACCGATGTAAGAAGGTGGTAGTATATGAAGCATCAAGGTCATTTGTAATGAACTGGTGCGAATATGTAAGCGGCTGTATTGTATCAGATACAATCATGGAGGCAGCCAGAGCAAAGCATGAAGAGACGAAGGATGTCGTATAAAAATTATTATAATTAAATATGTAAGGAAGTTAAATAAAATAAAAATAAAAAATAATGAGTAATGCTTGTTATTTTTTATGGGATGATAGTAGAGAAGAAGACGAATGGAAAGTCCGTTTGATAATAATAAAACAATAGCGTTTTACTTGGAGACAATATTGAATCCATATAACAAGGCATACCAGAATATTATAACACTGAGTACAATGCCAGATGGTCCATTAGGAAATATGGTATCGAGACAGTCCTTTCCAAAGTTATCACCATTTCAAGAGAATAACCAAACAATGAGAGATCAGTGTATATACACATTATTGAGATATTCAAAAGAAAGGACAGAACCGAACATGAAGAATAGAGAAATTTTCATGAATGGGGAAGACGTACCATCGTTATTTTCTTACTTATCGTCGAACGGATATACGATAGAATCGGATTTAACAAGGTTAATGTTTGATAGCGATCTAAAAAACGCGAGCCCGCGTTATCGTAAACTCATATGTTATGCGACATTTAGAAGTTAGAAACAAATTGTGTAGGCCGTTATATATAAGGAAATAATGTCAATAAGTAAATCATTACTAACAAACACAGTAAAGAGTGGTTTATCGCGGTCGTTAATAAACCCGGTGAATGATATTTTCAAAACAACCAATGTATCAACGAACCTATTGGATGTTCTCAATAGTGCGTATTTATCAGTATTAGAGAGAATAAAAAAGGATTATGGTAGGCATATGGTAACAAAGACATATGAGTCAATACCAAGGTCGCAAGAAGAGTATATAGATTTACTTAGACAGTTGAAAGATCTTCAGGACGAAACTACTGATAAAGAGTTAGGATTATTATTAGATATAGTGGAACAGACGTTGATCGGGTCAGTGAATTCATATACGTTATATGGTGAGAACATTTTCATGGCAGCGGACAAGGCGCGGTTAGAAAAGAAGGTAGAACAAATCCTATCGGATGTGAATAAAACATCGATTGTAACCAGTGGGAGTATAACAAATACGTTTACAATAAAACAAAATATTCAATTGGCTGCGGTGTATAACTACTATATAATGATATATGGAATACCTTGTGCGGATGAGGGTTTCGATCCAGTAAAGTTGACATTTTTGGCAGAAATATTGACAGAGAAAGGAATAGATCCTTATTCATAAGAAAAGAATATTTTTATAAAATTGAATAATGTATCATAAAAATATTCAAAACAGGAATAATAATAATAATAATGGCGGCATCTATGTTTGCGATAAAGAAGAAAACACCTTATTGTGGGGTATGTTTCAAAGCGGGAAAGCCCAAATCAGAGTATACAAATCATTGGACGCGAGCTTCTCCAGATTCAAATAGTGAAGTGACGTGTCCGACGATATTAAATACGATTTGTAGATATTGTAAAGAAAAAGGACATTCATTGAAATATTGTAAAATTTTAAAGGAAAGGGGCAAAACAAAACAAGGACAAAAAGCAAGATATAAAGAGGAAGACTATCCAGAATTCAAAAATAGCTCATTATCATATAAAGATTTATCAGACAATGATGGTTATCTGAAGGTGACACCAGAATTAGGTACAACATGGGCCACTATAGCAAAAAAAAAGAGATTATCATTGATACCTCCAGAGTTATGCGATGGATATAAAGAACACGAAGAGGAACCAAAGTTACATGTATCTATTCCTCGAATATCAAACTGGGGAGATTGTAGTGATGATGAATCAGAATACGAATATGATTACAGATCGGACATAAGTAGACCCTGTACCCCAATAGAATTACCGTATTAAAAACCAAGAGAAGAGAAATAAAAAGACATGACTGAGTGGATTTCTATTATATGAAACAATATAGAATAAATGTCTTATAATAAATAAAATAAACGTTTCGCCTTTATGAAAATAAATACGTTAGCAATCATAACAATGATGTGTTTAGGAAGATCAACAAGTTTTTTATTACGGTCAACCCGTCAATATAGTTCATCGTCATTAATTATGCGTTCAAAAAAACAAGATTTCTCTAATTTGTTTAGAGATATTGATCCGGTATTGAAAAAGGGTCGTTCCTTAAGTCCGGAATATAAGCCTCGCACAGAGCCCCAAAAAGAGTATGTGAACGCCCTATCAAAGAGTGACATACCGATAGTGTTTGGTATCGGGCCTGCTGGTTGTGGTAAAACGTTATTTGCTTGTTTGAGTGCGATAGAACAATTGAAAACGGGTGCGATAAAGAAAGTGATATTAACCAGACCGATAGTTCCAGTAGAAGAGGAAGAGATAGGTTTTTTACCAGGTAACTTAGCAAAGAAGATGGATCCATGGACGCGTCCAATTTTTGATACATTATTGGAATTTTATTCTCAAAAAGACCTGGATAGTATGTTACAGAACGGTGTAGTAGAGATATCGCCATTGGCATTTATGCGAGGACGTACGTTCAAACAATCATTCATCATTGCGGATGAGATGCAGAATAGTACGCCAAATCAAATGTTAATGTTAACAACGCGTATAGGAGACGGGTCAAAAATGGTAATAACCGGTGATTTGAAACAAACAGATAGGTCGCAAAGCAACGGATTATTGGATATAATAGAAAAAGTGACAGAATATCAGAAGGATTTACTACCGCAATCACAGAGTTCAGACGGAATATTTCCAATCAAATATAAGAAGGATATAGAAATCGTACGCATGACAGAAGCCGACGTACAAAGGAGTCCAATTGTGACACGTATATTAGATATTTATCAGTATACACCGAGTAAACCAATGGATTTTGGGAATATGGATAAACTTATAAAGACAATGGATAACCCATTACATGAAGCGGTTTCTTCAAAAGAGCGAAAGGCGCCAAAAACGAAGCAAGAAACAGAAGAAAACCCATTAGTAGAATCAATAGCAAAAAGAAAAACAGGAAGCAGTGATGCGTCAATGATTCCCAAAAACGATTTGCCGAGTAGTGAAAAATAAACAAATAAACAAATAAAATCTTCATACAAGTTACATTATATCATCATCGTTACTGAATATATGAATGGGTAAATCGTTACGGACGAAGTAACAAATGCCATTAGGATTCCATGTGACCTGTAGAGTTTTGATTTCAACGCCACTGAGATACGCCTGTTGAACGGCTTTTCGATAGGTGGGGTCAATATTGGAAGGTTGAAAGCGATCAACATCGGATCGCTGAATAACAAAGCATAGAATCGCGCGTTTATCAGTAGTCGTTACAATTTCTTCCAACTCTTGAATATGTTTGAGAGCACGGGGGCTGACAATATCAGTATTTTTTTTACGATAACCATCGGGAAAATAAGCAATTTTTTTATCAAACGGGATGGCATCAATGGTTTCTTTATGGGAATCCATATATAGTTTCTTTTCTTTTTTTGGCATATCAACATAGTCGGCAAGTGGGACAGTCTTGATTTCCATTACAAAATCTTTTCCATTAACATCAACCCCAATAAAGTCAAACCGGGAATTCAACAAGGTTTTTTCACGTTGATAACTTTGAACGTTTTTCAAATCAGCAATACAATTATGAATCAATGCTTTTTCTGCAACTGTTTCGGACAACTTAGGATTAATACCAACAACAACTTTAAAATTGTCTTCTTTATAAATGGATAGTTGTATTGCGTGGCTACTTTTAGTATTTTTGCCATCGTTGCTAGTCATAATAACATGGGAACCTTTTTCGGCCAATCCACAACAACCGAGAGATGGAGAGTGTGCCATGATCTCGCGAGTTTGGTCGGAATCAAGAATGACGTCCGCCATATAAGGTGTTTTACAAAGTTTGGAAGGACGTTTTACGATCTCGCCAGTGAAAACTTCGCCAAGTCGATATAGTTCCATATTATATGTGAACGATAATTGTAAAGATGTTGTGTAAGGTAAATTACGATAAAGATTTGGTTCAAATATGATTCAATTTTGTATAATAAAATACAGAATTGAAAAAGATATAAGCATAAAAATATGAATATTATAAAAATGGAGTGGTCGTTAGACCAACAGCGAATGTTGTCTTCAATTGAAGTATTGAACCGCCCAACGAAAGAGAAAGGTTTTTGGTACTATTGTTGTTTTTGTACGCGTGAAAACTATCGATGAAGCTAAATATCAACGTCCATAATATACCTTAATATGAATGTAAAGACTACGGCATGAACGGTAATGCCGAGCATTGTGGGGCAACCGGTTTTCAAATCAGCGATTTTACCAAGAAAACCTCCTAACAGTTTCTGAACGAGTTTATAAGTCATGGGGTGGACGACTAGAATAAATATAAGGGTAGTTAAAAGGGTATATTTCCATTTATCGGCATTAGTGGGTTTTTTATTACAGCTGGAGCAACTAGTTACACTCATAGTAATATAGTATACATATAGAAATTGTATAAAATGAAAAGAGATATAAATCTATATAAAGACACCCCATGATAATAGTATGTGTGTAAGCGCACAACATGCTTTCATAGCTCAGTTGGTTAGAGCATTCGACTGTTAATCGAAAGGTCTGAGGTTCGACCCCTCATGAGAGCGAATTTTTATAATAGAATAAAAATTTTATTATAAAAGAAAAAAACCGTTCAAAATATTTATCAAAAGATAGTATAAATGGAAACTTTAAAAAGTAGTAGTGAAGCAATCATACGTAAATTAAGAGACGACGCAAAAGAGATACAAGATACTGTAGAAGATACGCAAGATTACGTAGAGAGTTTGGTAACAACAAAAAAGGAGGTGAGTCCTCGTTCAGAAGAACAGTATACGATTCGTGTACGTAATTCTTCAAGTAAAACGAAGCGTGACGCTGAAATGGGTTCAATAATAAAGACAGTGACACATTACGAAAGTTATTTTACACCAGTAGAAGAAACATCGCAATTAAGTCAAACAAGAGATGATACAAAGGCGTCAATATCATCAAAGTTGAAATATGTAGGAAAGGAAGACATATACAAGAATCTTTTGAAGGAGTATACGGAATATCCGAAATTTTTTATGACAAGATATATCGAGCTGTTTACTCATACGTTAAACGCGTTAGAAAAGCTGGAAGAAACTAAAATAGTCCATTTTGATATGAAAGGGAAGCATATAATGATAGATGAAAATACGCAACAACCAAAAATATATAACTTTGGAGAAGGATTTTCAGAAACCATGTTGGAGAACCCAAAAGAGTGTTTTTACATGTATGAACCAAATTATACGCATTGGTGTTATGAAATCCAATTGATGAGTTACTTATTACATAAACATGGGTCCAACTGGGAAAGTGAAAAAATACCGCTAGAGATTTTCAAAACAGTATGGAAAGAAACTACAAAAGGACGCGTTTTCAAAGAATATCGTTCAGTAAGGGAGAAGTTACAGACCATACTGAAGAACGCACCCTCATTAGAGGAAGATATATATACATATATGGAGAACCTTCAAGACAAGACAGGAAAAGAAATCCAGGAAGAATTAACAAAGACAATATATTGTTGGGATGCGTATGCGTTGTCATTAATATTCGTGTCATTTTTGATAGAAACGAGTATGTATGAAGAAATCGAGAACCCGTTATTCACTCAGATAAAGCAGTATATGGAAGATATTGTGACAAGTATACCGTCGAATAGGAAAACAAACAGTGAATTAAAAGAGGAGTGGTTATCAATTATTGAAAACATGGATAAGCAAGAATGGACCGAGTTGAACGATGAGATAGTAGTCTTATCCGACGGACAGAACAACGATGAGAATAAAAAGAGGCTATTAATGTCACGCGAATCTGAGATAATAAATGCGGTGAATTCAACCAATATGTAAATGTAATAATAACAATATAGATTATTACATTTTCAACAGTTTTATAAAGATATTACGTTATATAATATCGGGGATCAAATGTAATATCGGGGATCAAATGTAATATCGGGGATGACGAAGTAAATACTCAATCATATGGATACTAGAATGATTATCTTGAAAACATTGTTGTAGAGATTCCATTGAATGGAAAGTATTGCCTGATAAGAATACGAAATGATTATCTAATTCGTCATTATGGATATCAATAAGATTTTGATTACCAACGTTCCAAAATACAACTTTGGGTATCTGACAATGAATATGACGAAAAGAACTTTCGATATGCGCTGGGAATTTCTCAAAGAAATCTGCGGGCTGTTGAAAGTCAGAAAAAAATACAATCTTCATGTCGTGTACTAAAGAGGAAGACATACTCATACTAGCTGTCAAAAACGAAACGTTATTAAAAAAATAAGTATGAGGAGAACAATGATATTGTAATATGTCAAAGATAAATTGTATAGTAGAAACAAAGTCACCACAATCATCTAACTGTATCCACACAGGTTTACTATCAATAGTTAAAATTCTTTTTCCAAATGATGAATTATGAGATGCGATAAGAGCCATTCCGATTGCGTCATATAGCTTGGACTTATTATTTTGTTGCATAGAGATGGATATATCAACCACAGGCAATATATTCAAATGTTCGGGCGTATTCATGAGGAGAACATGTTTGGACCATTCATCGCATATTTTTTTACGATATTTCAAATCAATTCTGGGAGAATTGATAATATGTAAAGCTTCCTTCACGTAAAAACCAGGTGTAGGTACGGAGAACCATGTATGGATATTAGAACGGGATTCTACCGCTTCTTGGTAAAATGAATCATACCGATCGAGACATTTTTGAATATGTAGTTTCGTTTTATTAGAATAGTCATCTGTATGTAGTTTATTCTGAATTTGGCGTATTTTATGAAAAGATGTTCGTGGAATAGAATACGGTTGAATGTCATAATAATTATGCTTACATAAATTGATTTCCATAGTTTCAATAGCTTTATTCAACATGGAAAATTTTTTACGGTACATACGTTTTGCTTTACTCATAGCTTTAAAATAGATTTCAGGACGAGTTGCAGTTTTTATAATATTAGGGTGTGTAGTTTTGACCCAGTCTTCTACGAGTAGGTTATAAAGCCAATGAAATCGCTTATTTTCACGAGGAATCCACTTAGACACCATGCTGATATGATCTGGAGACCTAGAATTAGAGGAATAAATCCATGTATGAATATCGTCATTTAATTGTCTATTCATAATGGAAACACATTTCGCGATAAGAGGGTCATTATCGCGCATAGGACTAATGCGTTTCACCATTTCACAAAGGTATTTAATATCACGCCAGGAACCGAACGATGGAGTATCATATTGATAGAGGAAATATTCGAGCGCATTCATCGCCATATCTGGAAACACTTGATGCCATGAATAAATAAGCATATAACTGAATGTTTGTAGCCCTTTACCAATAAAAAAGTCTCTAGAATACATTACAAATGCGTAATATAATCGAAAAACCTGTTTCCATTGTCCGGTCAACGGATCATCATCCAATTGCTGAAAAACGTGTAATGTGTTAATAACTCGAGTAGAGAGAGTTTTCAGTGTATGGAGATCGCAATGAGGGCTTGCGATAAAGAATAAATAAATTAGCTCGTTTTCAAAAAATGTATTATGAGAACGTCTATTATTTATTATTTGTTCGGGACACGGGAAGTCATTGTCAGATAATGGTTCCATAAGAAAGAATATTAAACTCGTTCTACTATAATAATATCGAAAGTTTTATATAGTATTTTATAAAGAATAAGGAAATGGTTATCAAACCAAGCAATTAAAAGGATATTTTTCTTTTTGTTTTGTTTTGAAGATTTCGTTTATGTCGTCGAGAACCTGAACCGGGTTCTCGAATATGAACTTTTTTTGTGTTAGAACCGTCAGTTTTCTTTTTCTTTAATATGGATTTCAAAGTACGAGAATGCGTCTGATGTGGTATTTCCCAAAAAATGAGATAAATCGCATTTATAGAATGAAATATAAAGATCGAGTTGGGGATAATGATATCGGCGGTTCTCGATGCTGGTTTAAAGAATGGCGAAGGGTATTGGATAGGTTGTTGTGATAATGGTTGTATATGTTTTGGATCCACATCAACTACGAATGACTGAATGTCATATAATCGATACTTTTTATTATATTCTGTATATTTACGTTTCATAGACTCAATAACGCGCATAAGTTGGTCTTGTGTAAGAACAGATTGATTATTAGATACATCACAATGACAATGTTCGGAATGTATATTTTCAATATAATGGTTTTGATTGATAAAGAGAGAATGTACTGTAATATGTTCCATTGGTTCTCGACAATAATTGTTTTGAACGTCTAATAATTTTTCTTGTTCGGCAATCCACGAAGTATCAAGTGCTTGGTCCAACATATTCATTTGAATAAGTGAATAAAAAGAAATGAGAAACTAAACATAAAACCACTTAAAAAAGCGACATTATAACATTATGTCTCGGTACAGCAAAAGTAGAGTCTTACCTAAACAAGTCCATAATCAAGAAAATGAAGACATTCTATATTTATAGAAATATAGTCGGATTCTTGTACGATACCTAATGACAACAGCATGCGCTGGTTTTAGGTGAGGAATAATGAATGACACTTAACCCTTATTACATATGATTATAACGTCGGTTATAATATAAAAGTCATTATATTCAATGGATTGTTTACACAGAAAAATTTAATTTATGATTTGTTTCATTAATTAATTTATACGAGACAGCAACTTATGGCAACATAAGTTTACTAGATAACCAAAAAAGACTACTTATAAAAGGTTATTGAAATAGGGAACGTAGGAAATGAGAGTGATGACCTCATCTGGGAACGAATGCTTATAAAATGAGACTGGCTAACTCATAGGACAGGGAACGTTGGGCTGCGATGAATTGTTAGACAAGACGCGTCTTTATAAAATTGAAAAGGCAATTCTATAAAGAATATAGTAGAGAAAATAAAATGACAGCAAATATGATGTTTTCATCGGTGTGTATTCCTCGTGTAGACGTTGATATAACAAAAGAATACATATTTCAAAAGATCAAAGAATTAAAAATAGGATACATCGAAAAAATAAACGAAATTCCTTTACGTAATGATCCGAATCATAAGCGAATCATTATTAAATTCAAATGGAATTATAAAACCGAACATGTGGATGAATTGAAAAAGACAATGAGTGAAATGGGGTCACTGAAGTACGTACATAATATGCCTTGGTACTGGCGTATATGCGACACACGTATAGCACAATATTAATCTTGATATAAAAATGAAAAATGCTTGGCAATATTGGGGTCAATATTATCCAAATAAGTTTCAGCTAGAGACCTTTTTTCATATAGAGAAGGAGGAATACAAAACAGAAAGGACATTTTTTTTGTTTCCGCGTGTCTAATTTCTCTAGCAAAGATATTATCTAGAACGCCGTAAATATTTTGAACGTCTATAATTTCTCCATGGATTTGTTTTTTTAATTCATATAAATGTTTCAATCTAGAAACTTCTTTTTTATTTCTATTATTATTGAAGCTTGTATCATAGTTGAACTCTTGGTTCAATAATCTTTGTTGTTCTTGTTTATCCCATTTGAAGTGTATATACTCGATTTCGTTTTTGATGGCGAGGAGTTTTTCGATAAGTTTCTGGCGGTACATTTTATTACGTTTGATAAATGAAAAGAAGTCAATATGACTAATTACAGGAAACAGACGTTTCACCTCTTCGGGAATAAGGAGCTTATTATTGGTCTTGAATTCAGTGATTTTTTCTTCTACTTCGTTATACTTATCAATAGTGAGTTGTTTGGAATTATTTTCCGCACCTATTAATAAAAATTTACTGTTCGCCAATTCAAGAGATGTTTGAATCGCATCCAGGTGAGTAGCCATTTGAAAATATGCTTCTACCATAGATTCTAGTTTCAAATAACTAATAATAGAAAGGAGAAAAGTAACACACGCATTTAAACCAGAAGTGATTTCCAAGTTCCATGGATTACATGAAAGGTATGGCGAAGTAATAGTAAGAGCAGCACTGATAAAGAGAGCAGGAAAGGTAAGGCAGCTGAGCTTGCGTTGTGTGGCGATTCTTGAATAAATATACAGGCTTTTTTGTCCTTTTATAAAGGTGGTAAGAATATCAATCTCACTTGAGTAGTTAATGTCGGTGTCGACACCATGATACTTATTGATTGATTTCTCAATATCTTTGAATCTGAATTTTTTGAAACGTTTGTTATTATGTAACAATACATTTGTGGGTGTAACATCTATTTGCGATACAGGAATGGTGGATAAATTATCACTTTTGACTTCTGATGATTGTGACCGATCATCGTCGTCGTCGACATCGCTATTTGTTCTGCTTCCATATTGACTATCTAAAATTGACATAACAGGACTATTACAGTCTGACCGAAGATAAAAAAAGTCATCATTATCATTGTCTTGATAAAACATATCATTGGATGAAATACTGTGTTTTTTCATATCATTACGTATTTGACTAAGATCGTTATTTGTTTTACTCATGAAATCGTGTTCACTGTAACCAATACTAGAACCGTCAGGTTGGTTGTTATCAGTAGAAGAGTCATCTTTAATTTTAATAGTAATCGGAGTACTAGGGCTCGAAGGACGTGGTTGATATGAATCAATGGAAGAAGAGGAATGAGACAGTTGGATATTCATACTAGGGTCCATTATTGAAAGTGATAATATTATATATGTAAAGTCTTTACATATCTAATGAAGTATAATTAATAATGAATAATAAATTATGCGGATTCTAAGGCGGATAGACGTGATAAAATAGCAGCGTTTTGTGTTTTCAATGTTTCTATTTCGGTTTCCAATGTAGCGGTCTTTGCCTTTTCTGCTTGTAATTGTCTATCTACTTCCTGTAACGCAGAAGTTGCTACAGCAAAGATTCTATCTTTCACTAGTACATGCTTATTATCTACTTCTTGTCCGTATATAAATACTTCACTGGGTAGTTCTGTAATCTCACTATCTAATATTTCAACCTTTAATTCTGTTGCGGAAACAACTTCTAAAATATTTACGAAAAGTTCTTTATCTGTATTGTTTTCGTCGATAATGATTTTCAATTTGGAGAAAATGTTTCCAGATGCGTCTTGTTCTAGAGTAGAAGTATCGTATTCTGGAATGGTGATGATTTGATTACCACTTGAATCAATCGAACTAGAACCCATTAACAATACATTTGGTATCTCTCCCGTTAATATCCGCACTGCTTGAGGTATTGCTTCTAGGACTTCTTGTGCGATAAAACCAATGATTTCTTCCGAACCTTTATTGACAAAATCTTTATATTTATAAGTGGCTGGTTTCAATAAACGAATTTGCTCCAAAGCAGTATCATCATTTAATTCTATAATATCCTTCTTAATGCGACGATCACTTAACGCGGCAAAATGTTCTGAAGTAACAATCGAACCTGTAGCATACATACTTGTACTCAAAGTTTTAGAGCTATTGTGTTCGAATTGGCCTCGAGTATAATCTAACCATCTTACACCTTGTGTGCCCCCAGAGAAACTAGCACTAACAGTTTTTTCTATATTTAATGGATATGATGGATTACTTGTTCCAATGCCGACATAGCCGCTACCATTTATACGCATTGTTTCACTATTGCCAGTATGAAATATGATACCACCATTGCTTTCTGTATTACGCATAAATGTAAACTTATTTGTACTTTGTTCCAAAACAAACCCAGTAGTTGAAGTCGCATTATTAATTCTAAGGTTTGAAGTATTATCGGTAGCGTATATATGAAGTTTGTTGCTTGGATTAGCAGTTCCAATACCGACATTGCCGCTACTATTAATAGCCATTCTTTCAGTATCATTAGTTCTAAAACCCAGTTTTCCACTTTCTTTATTAATAATATACGCGTGATTCCCAATTACTTGAATCTGAAAGCCATCACCGGCACCTGTTCCAGTAGTAGGATTGATCATTTGAAATGAAGGATAACTAGCGTCGTATAGTGTAAATTCCCGCCCAGGACTCGTTGTTCC
>Ga0181388_1000271_pt1 | contig 17814 bp, 12 predicted proteins | sample 11SPOviralmetaG_FD_130120 | JGI IMG/M metagenome (GOLD analysis project Ga0181388, IMG submission 130120) | Marine viral communities from the oligotrophic San Pedro Time Series (SPOT) site, San Pedro Channel, CA, USA - 11 SPOT_SRF_2010-05-17 | ecosystem: Environmental > Aquatic > Marine > Strait...
AGAAAAAAGATAAAATTGTGAATAAGAGAGGATGACTGAACAGAAGATACAGGCTAAGTTGATAAAACAGTTGGAGGCGGATGGCTACTACGTTTTGAAGTTGTCCGTCACCAACAAGCCAGGTATCCCTGATCTTATTGCAATACCCAAAGACTCAGACGCTGAGTTCTATGAGGTCAAGCGTCCAGGTAAGAAGCCTAGACCATTACAGGAATATAGAATAAAAGAGTTAAAAAAACACGGACTAAAAGTATATGTATATGATGGAAAATCTAAATAAATTAAGACAGGTAAAAGACAGCGTGTATAAGCACGATGTAAATAAAGAGAAAGAAAATGTAACAATAAGTGACCTATGCGATATGTATCCAAACGATGCAGATCTGGGTAGAGAGATTAGAATTTTAATTAAAAACATTAAGAATGATAGATAAAATTATAGAAATTATAAACAGAGACAGGCTTTCAACCAGGGACAGACATAGGTTCCTTGTTCATAAGAGAGCATTTTTATTTGCAGTCCTTAGGGAAAATGGATACTCCCTTGATTATATAGGAAAATTATTTAATAGAACTCATGCTACGGTTATACATGGGTTAAATGGATACGATTACTGGACTAAGAATAAGGACGAATTATTTTATGACGACGTATCTGAATACATGGATATTTTTGGCTATAAAAAGATAGAGATAAAAAAGAGTTACAACCTAGTTGAAGATATAATAAATTGCAGGCAGTTTAAGGATGTTGAAACTATAAAGAGGAGGATAGCAAATGAAGTGTACTAGGGGAGTATACTGTGTGGATATAACGGTCAATGCAAGGCCTGTGTCCATGAGGTCAAGACTTCGTAAGATTAGTAAGACTATAACCATGATCCCTATCGCACTTGATGACTCATTAAACCCTTTAAATGAGAGGTTTATAAATAGGTTTATAAAGAGAGAAGATATTCACAAATACACTGTGAATTACTCTATATCTAACAAAAAATACCTTTCAGGGCTTTGTTACGACATATAAATTACATATATTTGGCATTATGAGTCATGTAAACTACGTTAACGCTGTGATGTCTGAGATAAATAGCATGACCGATTCTATATATGAGGCGTTGATGGATGAGGATAATAGTGAGTTGAAAGACAATATTCAAAATTTAATTAAAATCCTTAAGGATATACAAAAATCACATGAGAGTTTATCGGAATAGAGTACTGGAGTTGTATGACAACGGTATGACAAATAAGACAGAAATTTCTAGGCGTATAACTAAAGAGTTTGACCTTGATTCAAATCCTGATGCCGTAAGGATGCAGGTAAGAAAAATAATTAATAATAGAGCGATTGATGACGAGTGCGAGTCCGTTGGTATAGATCCAGCTAAGGTTAAGCACTACTGGTACAAGGGTAAGCACTACTCAATAAATGTGTCAGGAAAGGATGATTTTGATCCAGAGTCATTCATATCTGAGCTTACTGAAGAGGTATCAAAATGGAGTCCTAAGTATAAGAAGATCAAGAGGAAGAAGACAAAAGATCCTCACTGCCTTGTATTTGATCCTGCAGACATCCATATAGGAAAGCTCTGCTCATCCTTTGAGACTGGTGAGGAGTACAACAGCCAGATCGCTGTACAGAGGGTTAAGGAAGGACTTGAGGGCATCCTATCAAAGTCTGAGTCATGGAACATAGACAAGATAATATTCATAGCTGGTAACGACATACTACACACCGACAATCCCAGGAGGCAGACGACCTCTCAAACCCCACAGGATACCGATGGTATGTGGTACGAGAACTTTGTGACAGCAAAGCGTCTTCTTATTGATATTATAGAGACCTTGATGTCTGTCGCTGATGTCGAGGTGGTTTACAACCCCAGTAATCATGACTACATGAGTGGGTTCATGTTGCTTCAGTGTATAGAGTCATGGTTCCGTAAATCTAAAAACGTAAGCTTTGATAACGACATGTCTCACAGGAAGTACACGGTCTATGGCAAGAATCTTATTGGAAGCACACACATGGACGGTGCAAAATCTCAGGACCTTCCGATGCTTATGGCACACGAGGCGTCAGAGCACTGGAACGATTGCAAGCACAGGTATATTTATGGGCATCATATACATCACAAGACATCCAAGGATGTATTTTCTGTCTGTATAGAGACGCTTAGAAGCCCTTCGGGCAGTGACTCATGGCATCACCGCAAAGGCTATCAGCACGCCCCAAAGGCGGTGGAAGCCTTCATTCATAGCCCTGATCATGGTCAGGTTGCTAGGCTTACTCACCTTTTCTAGTAGAGAACATACTCTTACTTTCCGTTGGTATATTTCTTTCCTTGGTAAGCTCTTTAGCTGTCTTGCCCTCCTTTATGTTTCTGATAGCCCATGATCCTCTAAACAGTCCGTACTTCTCTGTCTCTACAAACTCCTTCATCTGATCAAGAGTGAGACCTTCGAAGTATTTATTTATTCTGTTTATGTCGTCAGTTATATCCTTGGCCTTTCTTCCGCTGTTTACTATAAGGTACTCCTCTGCCTCTGTAGGATTTCTTTTTAGATCCTTCTTTACCTCCTGATACTTCTCGTACTGCTTCTCAGATATTGATTTCTTCTTTATCTCCTTCATACCGTACCTTGCTATGTCACCTACATCCTTAGGAGCAAGCCCAGTTACTGTAAAAAACTTTCCAAGTATAATAGATCCAAGACCTTCTCTGTCTCTCTTCAGTAAATAATTCTTGTTGCCATATTTATCTTCGTATTCTCCATCCTTATAAAGCATATAGGCATCATTTAGATCCTTCATAGCATCCTTACCTATACTAAAAACACCAAGTGTTTTAAGTACTGCATCATCCTCATACACAGAGATCTTCCCCTGCTCCATAACCTTTTCTCTTAGCTCCTTCTTCTCCTTTTCTGTCATAGGATCCTTTCTCTTAAGAAGCCTCAGCTCATTCTCTTCATCTATAGCTGCCTGTACATCATCCTCATCTGCAAGATTTACATCCAAATTTTCTAGAAGCATATTAAGACTTTTTGCAACAAGTCCGTCACCAACAGCTGGAAATGGTGAAAGTACGTCTTTTACAACACTTGAGAAGGCATAGCTTGATGAATCCCATAGCTTTTTGTTTGACTCAAGAGATCCCCATTCTTTCTCCTCCTTATCCTCATCGTCGTCCCCAAACAAGCCTTTAGCTGCACCTTTAAATCCTTCTCTTATTACTGCAGATAGTGTGTGAAATACTGTAAGCTCAACCATAAGTCCAGCAAGCGATCTTGCTGCAGCCTTCTTGTCCTCGTTTGTAGGTGTTGTGTTTGTTGGATTCAGAACCCTTAAGTCTGCCATCATTCTACCCTTCTGGTTTATAACGAAGGATGCGAATGGTGCTATAACCTTTCGAACTATTGCTACATTACCAGCCTTAGATAGGAAGGTACCCGCAAGCGCAGGATCTGATACGTTCTGCTGCCTGTCTACCATCATCTGTGCATACTCAAGTGCATCCTGGTTGTACTCACCCTCAACAAGCTCTGTACTTAGCCCATTCCTTTGCATGTGTTGCTTGTAGTAGCTTATGAATGATGACTTTGCCACGTATACATCAGGGCCTTGTAGGAACGCCTTAAGATATAATCCCTGCAGCTTATCTACACCCCTCATTATTGTTCTTATGTTGTCAAGATTTACCTCAACACTCGCATCTGCAGATTCAATCGCTGTCTCTGACTCTATACCTCTGTTAACTATTGCCATGTCTGAGTTGTTAACCCAGTTAAGGTCAGACTTGTTTGCGAAGTCAAACCTTCCTGCATTAGTAAGGGTGTTCATCATTACAGGTATTGTCTGCTTAAGAGCCTGAGACATACCGCCCAGTGCCTTTGAGACACCAAACTTAGCAACCGTGTTAAAGATCTTTGAGATTTCTTTGTTGCTCATGTACTCTCCCTTACCCTTTAGGTCTCGTATATAGTCTGATACCCTTTCAAGTACCATTGATGATGTGTCACCAAACACCTCTTCAAACGAAGACGACCTTGTGGCACCATAAAACTTTTGTATCGCTGCGGATGTGTATATATCTGTTAGTGCCTTATCCATCGACAGAGAGTTATCCATATCAAAGTCAAAGCTAACGTACCTGTTCTTTGGAAGTGTCTTCGGCCTAGTGGTCTCCATAAGAACCCCAGACTTGTTTCTGTCTATATGAGTTCCAGACATAAATGCCCCTGTTTCCTCTACAGATCTAGCTAAATCTTCCTTACTTATATCAACCCTGCTACTCAGAGTCTTGTACTTATCTGGAGTGTAGTTTGTATCCGTTCCAAGTATCGTGTTGTGTACTGATAGGCTGACATCTGCCAGGTCGTTATATTTGTCTGCCCACTGATCTGTCCACCATGACACAGCATCAATATTTTTCTTTGACGCTTTGTCTGTTATTGAGTTGATGTCTTTTGCGGACGCTATATCAAGCTTATCATATACCTCTCTGTATACCTTTGCCTTCTTTCTCTCCTGCTTGTTACCGCTATTCTCAAGGTACTCTATACTCTCAAGTACAAGTCTCTTACGTCTTTCAAACTCAGCCTTCTGCTCGGCTACTGTACCCACAAGATTTCTACTCATGAACGCAATCATGCCTCTCTCGTAGACATTTTCTGCCTCCATAAATGTCTTATCACCCTCTATGAATTCTTTTTTATACTGATCCATAATCTTTTTATGAACCCTTATTTTTTTAGCCTTGCCGTTTATAATATCCTGAAGACCGATTTCCTTCATCACCTTCAGCCCCCTGTTTGTTCCTTGGAATATTCTGTCGAATAGAACTGGCATGCTTGTAAGGTACTGATTCCATATCTTACCAATACTTTCAAAAAATCCTAGCTTAGGCATACGTGCTCTTATACCCTTTCCTGAAAGGTTTCTGATTGACTGAACACCCTCGTATATGCTTATGGCTGACTCAAGTCCGCTTGTTATCTCGTTTGTTATGAAGTTGTCTATGTACTCTACAAACTTTATTGCGTCCTTCACATCCATCGCAGACAGGTCTGCATCTACAAGCCTGGACACCATGTCTATCTGATGGTCTGTAAGGTCTATCGTCTCGCCAGTAAATGGGTTGATCTTTCTCTTGATCATGTCCTTAGCTATCGCAGACATGACTCCAAATCTTTTCGTTAGGAATGACATCACCTCTGCCTCAAGTCCTTGCTTCACATCTCCCGACTCTATCGCCTCTACTATTTCCTTAATCTCATTAATAGACATATTCTCGTCTAGGTTCAGGTCCTGATACTTGGCGATCATCTCCTTCTTTAGGATCTTGTTCTGATTATCTATGGCACCCTGGTAGAACTCAGCTATCTCTGCAAGGTTTGCAGCCTGTCTCATGTCTACCTCTCCACCCTTTATCCTTGAGGATTTAAGTGCGTCATTCATCTGCTCTGCATAGTCCATGTAAAGATCAAGAACCTCAACCATCTGTGGATCTATATCTGCAAACTGTTTAGCCATGGCTATAACCTCTGCTTGGTTGTCTTTCTTAAGGTTTCTCTTTATCTTTTTTCTTATCGCTGAAGCCTGTCTAAGTTTCTCTGCATACTCTGCATTCTTGAACACCTTCTCTGCATAGTCTAGGAACCTGTTGAATATCTCCTCGTTCTCTAGGTTTACAATGTTAGATCTCTCCACAAGTATACCTGCCTGCTTTGATGTCATTATACCCTGTCTAACCATAGACTTTACAAGCTTTGCAAGCTCCTTACGTCTTGTATTTAGGTCCTTCTTTGCAAGCCTTGCCGACTTGTTCCATTCCTTTATCTGTCTCTTGTACTCTGCCAGCTGATCTACTACAACCTTTGTTCTCTTCTTCTTACCTAGAACCTTTCTTACAGACGGAGCCTTCTTGATCTTAATACCTAGATCCTCGGTAAGCTGACGAACAATCTGTTCTCTTTCTAAATCTGTAGACTCTTGATAAAGCTTACTTCCTTTCAAGTAAGATATGGTCGCATCTAACTTTTCTTTTGCAGTCAAAGGCCCTCTAGTTCTATCTTTCTCTAGCTTCTTTAGTCTTCTATCCTCCAGCTTTTGAACTATGCCATCTATAATCTTATCAACCCTTTCTATTGAAGGCCCGTCTTCCTTCTGCTGACGCTTGGCTGGGGTGGTGACCTCAGATGTATCTATTTTTACTCCCTGTGTAGTAATACCTGCACTTGGGCTCATTATTTGAGTCCATCTTTCTACAAGTGTTCCTTTCTTTTTAGGATCTTTACTTTTAACTTTTCCTGACTTATTAACTGTTTTCCCTGTAGCAGGATCAATGGTAACATTATTCCATTTTACTCTATCAGTTAGTAAATGTAGTGTTGTTTTACTGTCACCCTTTGATTTTATAGCCTTTGGATATGACTCATGATCCGTTTCAGATTTTGCATCCACAGGTTCAACCTCTCCGTCAATCTCTAATATAGCATATATTGATCCATTTTCAGTTTTAGATTTTCCATCTCTTAACATTGGTTCTGTAAGCATTTGAGATACTGCTTCTGTAAGATTAGCCTTACTAATTTTAGATCCTTTTTTAAACTTTGTTATAAGATCCTCTGCCATCATACCCTCTCCAAAGAAATCAGCCAAACTATTCTGTGCGTCCTGGTTTGATTTTTTTCTTTGAATAGATTTAACTACAGAATCTATGATTGATGTTGAAAAAGTTTTTCTATCATCAAAACTACTTTTTTCAGCTCCTAATTTTTCCTCTATTATTTTTACTATTTCATCTAAATTATTAGAGCTATCAATATTATTACCAAATGCTTTGTTGTAAGACTTTATGAGTATAGATTCAATACCCGTTATCTTAAACTTTGGGTTCTTTGATAATGATATAAATAAATTCATAACACCATTAGCTGCATTTGTACTAGATAAAACTTTATTTGTCGGAGCAGTTGTTAACGCCATGTATATTTTACCATCCTTATTAATGGCCTTATTCATAGACTCAGCCATTGCTTGAGCAGCCTTAGATGTACTTGCCCAAAAATATCCTTTCTCATGAAACTTAATGGGATAAAATATACCTCCCTTACCCTCAACTAATATTTCACTTCCATCAGATAATTTTTTACTAATTTTTCCAGAAAACGCTGAATCAGGTTGATGTAAAATCATAAATACATTATTAAAATCAGAAATCGATTTATTTCTTGTTATGTATTTTTGTTCTATCTTTTTAAATTCATTTGTGTTTTTATCAAAGCTATAAGTAACTCCAGATTTAAGATCGGTAAAATCAGCTTGAAATCTTTTATTTGCCTCCTTTATTTCTGCTGTTTTATTTTTAGGAATAACCTTAATATCCACATCACTGATCTCCTCACCCACTGCAACCTTTCCTGCTATTGTGTTCAACAGGTCAACAACCTCACCGTCAGTGAATGGCTTCAGTCCGAACATCTTGGCCAGTCGATCTAGAAACCTCTTGATCAGACTTTGACTCGGCTTGTTCATCTGTGCATAGTTACCTGCCAGTATACCTACAAGCTCTGCAAGCTTCTCCTCGTTCTGTATGTTCTCGTCATAGTTGGCAGCGAATGCGTCGAGTGCCTGTTTAACCTCAGGCATCCCCTCAAGATTTTTTGATAAGGCCTTGATCATACGCTCAGTAAGATCCTTGGAGGCCTGGTCTGTCTTAACCTTGCTTAGTAGTATGGCATGGAAGACCTCGTGTGCTACGGTCCTATTGTTCGCCTTGGATTGATTGATGTGTATCGTCTTGGTCTTAGTGTTATACTCACCACGACCTGACTGCTTCTTACTATCCGTCTTACCAGTCGCCTTCCTGTATGAATCCTCGTTCTCATGAACCACGATCTCCACACCTGGTAGGATCTTAGCTATTGCCTTCCTTGCGTTCTCTATCTGCTTTCGTATACCCTTCGCCTCCTTCTTTGGTGCTTCCTTCTTTTTAGGCTTTGGCTTTGTTGTCGAGTCCTCTTCCTTGTTAAAGTCATATCCGACAGCGAATGTCTTTAGGCCGTCCTTTGTATTCACCACAGACACGAAGTCAGACTCTGGAGAGTACTGCTCCATTTTAAAGTTGTCGTCAGAATTCTTACGTGGATTCATCTTACCGTCCTGGTAGATCATTCCCTCCGAGTGAGCGACAGACTCCTGATTAAACTCCTTTGCGAATGCTATTGCGTCCTGCTTCGTAAGCCCAGGTACAAAGAACGAGTTCTCTGCCTGTCCGTACTTACCTGTAATTCTTCTTGGCTTGTATCCCTTTTTCTTTAGCCATTCCTCGGCCTTCTCATTAAGCTGCTTATTCTCCTCCTCTGTCAAAGGCTTGCCTAATGGATTCTCACCAGTAAGCATACCAAACTCACCCTCAAGTTCCTTCTGGAAGGACTCTACGTCCTCCTGCTCGTTCTGTTTGGCTGCGTTGTCCACATACTCTGGCTTTGTTCTCTCAGCCTTTCTTTGCTCTGTCTGTTCTGCGTTTGGATACTTAATCTCAACCCCTGCAATATTATCCCTAGTCTTCTCAGATCTTCTGGACTCAGGCTTTGCCTGCATAATATTGTTGTACTTATCCTTGATCTCTTGAGATAGGTTTGAGTCATTGATCATCTTAGTGATCTGTTCCTGACTATACTTCTCCCTACTACGACTGTCAAACAAGAAGTATACATCGTCATACTCCTTACTACGACTCTTCTCGCTCTGTATGTCTTTATACACCTCTGTAAGCCCCTCTTCCTGAGTGGCTGGTATTACAGGTACAAATCCCTTGTCCTTATTGCTTTCATACTTCTCATTGAATGACTTTGTGACCGTATTACCTTCAACCTCCTGTACATCTGTAGGTGTAAGTTCCTGAGTCGTCTGTGCCCTTGTCTTTCCATCCCACTGAGCGACTACCATCTTGTAGCCCTGCTCTCCAGCTATCTTTGTGACATATGCAAGCTCTGTATTTGCATCAAAAGCCTTGCCTGGATTCTCCTGCTCATGTCTCTTCTTGGCCTCCTCCTTAATATTTTTAGAGTCAGTGTTAGCGTCGTATACTTCTGACTTAGGTATTTTCACAGCGTACTGTGAATCTCCTGACACAGCTGTCTCTGAGTCATTCTGGTCAGTATAATACATGGCCACACCCCCAACCTTTCCGACTGCAGCAGCCTCCTCTCTTGAGGTGGCTCTGGTCTTTCCTGAAGATGGCTTTACTTTCTCATAACCCTTTTGCCCCCTGTGAAAGAATACCACATTACCATCCTGATCCTCAGTAAGGTTTGCATAGTTTGATGAGTTCTCTGGACTTATCTCTTCTTGTACTTTGGCAACTTGTTCGGCTGCTTGGTCTCCTTGCTCCATTTCTTGCAGTTCCATTTCGGACTGTTCATCTGGTAGCACTTTCTCATCTGTTTCTTGCTCTTGAACGGCATCTGTCTTGCTTATTTGTTGTAACTGATCATTTATCTCTGCGATCCTATCCGTCTGCTTGACGACCAGGTTCTTGTCCTTACCCTTTACCTGTTCTTCAAGCTTATTTCTTTCTAGAAGAAGGTCGTAAGACTGCTGCTTCTGATCTGAAGACAGCTCTGCAGGTATCTCTCTCATTATTGGATATGCCTGATTAAAATTACTTTTAATATTTTCAGCATCCTGTTCAGATAACTCTCCTGCTAGGACCTTTACATCTATCTGGTCCATTAATAGTTCTCTATAAACATCGTCTGTAAGTGACTGATATGTCTGTTCGAAGTCTACATCCTTTGCGTTTTTAAATCCATTTACAGTATAGTTTGATACCTGAGACATTCCCTGTATTAGACCACCACTTAGTGCTCCCATTTTTGCAGCCTCCATAACCTCTTCGGTAGCCCTTGTAAATCCTTCTACAGTTGTTACGTCAGGGACATCCTTAAACAATTCTTTGTCTGCTATCGCATTATATATATTCTTTTCAACTATCTCTGCACCCTGTTGAGTTGCCTCTGTTAGTGCCTCTGATACCATTGCCTTTGTTATCTTTTGACCTGTACCTCCAGCAAGTTCATTGATCACTCTTTTTATAGATTGATTCAGTGTCTTTGCACTTGCATCCTTAGGTAAGTCTTTTATGGCTCTCATTAGTATAGCCTTCTTTGCAGAGCTAAGTCCTGGTTTTAATGCACTCTGCATACCAAACTCTTCAAACACACCCTCAAGCACAGCCATAGGCATTGTTAATGCAAACTTCTCTAGGTCTGTAAGGTTTGTATCCTTTAGCTCATTCTCAAGTCTCGCCTGAGATGTCAATGCAAATGCTGCCTGAACTCCAAGCTTTGTACCTGCCCCTCCAGACATTGTAACCAATGAAGATATGGTATTCATTAGAACCTGATTTACAAGTCCTGATTCAGATATAGATTCTTGACTTTCTTTTGAAAATGTACCCAGGGTTTTATTAATATCACTCTCTGTCTTGTCTTTTACATATCTCTTTTCTATGTCATATATCTGATCCTCAGTGAAACCTTTAGATTTTAATTCTCTCTTTCTATCATCGCTAATACCATATGATCCAAAAAGAAACTTAGCATCAGTCATCCTGTCCTCTATAAACTCATAAATTCCAGCAGCTCCAGATATATATCCGTACTTAACAGCACCAGCAAGACCTCCACCCTTTTGTTTTAGTTTCTCGGCATGTACAGCAGCAGCTATTTGAATCTGATTTTCCAGTAGATCAATTGTTTCCTGAGGTACAATCTTTTTAGATGATCCAAGTCCAAAGGCTGGCATAGATTCTCTTTCTGCCTGTACGTATGATATCATTCTTCTTATCTCTGCTGGATCTACCATGAATGGACTCTTCTCATATGTAGGCCTTAAAAAATCGTCTGTGCTATACTCATCTACACTTCCAAATATTTCAGGATGTAGAGTACTAAATAATGCTAACTTAACCTCATCAATTTTGCCATCCTTTGTAACAAACTTACCCTCGCCCTGAGAAAGGTCAAACATATCCTTCTGCATATCTGCAGGTATAAGTGACTCGGACATGAACCTTCTAATCTTTCTAATTGGTTCATTTTCTTTGTCTAGATTTATTTCCATTGAATTTACCTCCTCTCCAAGAAAAAAATTTCTTATGGTTACCGCATCCTTACCATCAAGGTCACTCTTTGAAAATCTAAACTGAGTCCCTGAAGACTTTGGAAATAATTCCTGTAGGTTTTGAATTGTAGCATCCTCATCTCCAACAACAACTGCCGTGTTTAATTTAGATACCGTATTCTTGCTGTCTATCAATCTATCGTTATATAGATCTCTAGGTCGTATATTTTCTCCTAGTATTATTTTTTGCTCCTCAAACTCTACATCTCCAGTTTTTTCTAGAAGTCTTTGATTTGCAGCAGCTTCTAGCTCTGCTATCTCTTCATCTGTATATATCTTAGACCTGTCAAGACCAGGTGTGTTTTCTAATATCAATTTATTTCTGAGCAGTATCTCTGACTTAGCTATACCATTCCTGTCAAAGAACGACTTATGTATATCTGCAGGCATATCTGTAGATATAAGTCCAAGTACAGATCTAGAAAGTATTTCGTCATACTTCTTGTGTTTTTCAGGATCATATTCACCCTTCTTATATACAGATATGTATTCCTCTTCAGGTATTGATTCTCCTCCCTGTATTGATACAATCTGATTATTTAGGTCAAAGAAATCTTTTTCTGACTGATCCTTAATTATAGGTGTCACATAGTCAGGATTTATATCCCTAAATATTAATTCCTTATCCTCCTCTGTTATCTCTCTAGGTATAACTGGCTCTCTGTCTATCTTTGCTCTTCTTCCAAAAACATCTGGCTGTCCCTCAAGTTCAATAATTTGCTCCTGTATGGCTCTCTTTTGATAAAAATCTTTAGCATTATCATAATCAATCTTAAGATCATCAATCTTTTTTTGTTTCTCTTGATCTTGAGCAATTAGCTTTTCGTCTTCAATTTTTTTCTGTTGATCAGCCTGTATAACTGTCTCGCTGAATAGGTCAGGAAATCTTTTCATCAGACCTACACGACTACCAAAATCTTCTTCTACAAGGCTATCTAATATTTCAAGACTGCTCTTTCCTGAATCTAATCCTTCTTGGTATTTCTTCTCTGCAGACTGGTTGTAAAACCTATCTTCCTTAAACAATTCTGGATATGACTCAACCACCTGTCTCCTTTGTTCAGCTGTTGCATTTGGAAATAGTTTGTTTACGTCTCCAACATTTGCAGACATTCCTTCCTGCTGCTGATATAATCTGAAGTTATCTACCGCTGTTTTTATAGGATCTTCTTCTTTAACAGTTTCTTGAGGCTGGTCTATCTGTGTCTGATCTCCAGAGATATATAGAGTCGTTGTCGTGGTGGTCCTGCTTAGGTCCTCTGGTATGTCTTGATTCATCATGTCCAACATCGGCTCGAATGCCGATTGATTTGGATCCAAGCCTTCTATCGGATTGTCTTCAGCCATAGTTATGATATGTTTTGATTGTCACCCCTTCCGAGGATACCTTTTGCTAGTCTTTGTAAAAAATTACCGCCCTGATTACTGGCCATCTGATCTGCTGGCATCTCTTCCGTCTGCTCCTCCATCATTGCTATCACGGCAGGCCCCTTCCCTGAACTCTTCTCTGCGTTTTGATACAGGGTGTTGGCCTTGCCTGCACCCTTAGCACCAGTGGCACCAAAGAATGATGTTGATATGTCCTGCATGTTTTTAATAGGGCCTATCTCTCTCTCAGTTCTCACGCTCTTACCTTCTTTTTCATTCCATATATTCTCTACAACCACCTTGTATAGATTACCATCCTTCACATTAAATTCAGATCCATCTACAGCTTGGTTTGTGAATGTAGCCGCAGCCTGAACTGGATCGGTACCAATCTTATCCCATGCATTTCTAAGTTGCTTGTAAAGAACATTGGCATCTGTCTGACTCATTCCACTTTCACTTCCTTTGCCTTTGCCTTTGTCTTTAGTTGATGGCTTTGCTTCTACCCTTGAGTACCCAAGGTTAGACATAAAAGTACTCTCAACAACTTGGTCAAGAGCCATCATCTGATCCTGGGTTGGAGATGGCTGAAACACACCCTGTGCGTCTGTAATGTTAGGAACAAGAAACCTGTCGTATTCAGATACAAAACTGTTAAGCTCTTTACCCGTAAGTGGATTCTCTCCCTTAATACGTCTGGCTCCGTTTTCTATCTCAATAAAGTTATTCATTTTTGTCTGGTAGTCTCCACCTTCTTGATCTTTAGGATCAAAATAACTTTCGTACCTATTATCTGACTGAGCCAGAGTATTATATGTAAGTCTTGGATTTCCTTTTATATATGCCTGAGTCCTTGATATAGCACCAGGAAGCTCTGGGTTTTCTACCTGTCCTTTTTCTGTGACATAAACCTGCTTTTCATCCACATCCGTCATCTCTCCAACTACATACTCCTTTAGATTCTTAGCCCTGTCTGATACAAGTGTGTTAAAGTCAAAAAAGTTATCATTGACATTCATGGGTTTATTTAAACTCTTTACGTCATGTAAGTTATTGTAGTCAGATATATTTCCAGTATTGTCTAGATCAGCCAAGAAAAATTTACCTGTGTTTTTATCCTGATATATGGTTTTGTTTTTAAGGTTTAAAAGCTCTGATCTTCTTTCTATAAGATCCTCCTCATACTTTGATCCTGCTGGAAGTCCATTCTCTCCAGGCTGCTGTCTTTCAAGTCCAGACTGTATTGTTTGATCTAATGTTTTTGCGGTTGTAGCAAATGACTTCCAGTCGTCGTTTGCATTGTTTATAAAGTTTCTATAAGCGTTATGGTTCATCTTGCCAGACTTTACAAGTCTATTGATCTCATAGCTGTTATCAACGTTCTGAGATATAGCACCAGATAGAAGTGTGTTTAGATCCTGAGTCTGAAAATTTTCAGTCTCTCTAACAGCATTCATATTTTCACGCTGTAGCTGATCAAAGTATGCGTCCTGCTGACCTCTTCTTGCGCCTATCTGCATAAGTCCCTGTGAGAACTCTGATGTAAGCTTACCCCAATCTATACCTGGGGCTGCCTTAAAACCTATATAACTTTTTTCTGCCATTTTAATTAACTCTTTTATTACCTGCAGCCATAGCAGCGTTAGTGTTTTGTATACTTCCTAGATTTTTTAAATAGTCTTGAAAACCAGAACCATCCATTCCTATGGCTTGTCCTGCCAGTTGAGCCGATCCAGCTCCAGAAAGTGCACTGCTAAACATTCCTGTTATAGCCTGGTTTTGTTGTGCCTGTGCAGCCTGAGATGCGGCCTGTGCACCTGCAAGTGCACTGCCCTCTATTCCAAACTCCCTACCTGCACGTCTCTGTTCTATACCCTGTGCTGCTTGAGACTGCATTGTGTCTCTCTGAAACTGAGCTTGTTGAGCCTGTGCCGCAAGTTGTAGGTCAGCCGCTGCACCTGTCTGTGCAACCTTTCCTATTCCACCTATTACACCTGCCGCACCTGCACCCTGAAGTGCTGATATGGTAGATACATCTCTCTGTGCCTGTGACTCCTGTGCTAGATCATATCCAAGCGTAGGAATCTGCTGCTGCTTGATCATGTTCTCTTCCTTAACGCCACGCATTGCGGACTCCGCCCTGATTGCAGCTGAATCTGCATCTTTTTTAGCCTTATTTGCTTTTATAGCTTGAGCTGCACCTATTGCTAATCCTGCTCCTGCTATCACTGTAGATGTTATTGCTGCCATATTATAATACCTTTATCATTTCGTTGCAGTTGGTGCTTCCCATCTGGAATCCGCACTCGCTGTACCTGTCTATCAAGCTCTTGCTCTTAAGAGAGGTGTATATATACTTATAGGAACCCTTGTCCTTTATCATCTCTGTAAGGACGTCTATCAGGAACCTCAATGCCTCCTGCCTGTCGTCCTGTCGGTAGTTAAAGTTTGACACTATAAACTCCAGCCATGCGGCTGATGAGTTTGTGAAGTATACAAATCCTGCACATATCTCCTCCCCATCCTTATGAACCATAATGCCTCCAAGGCCATTTTCTGGTAACATATCTCTAGGCGGAGCTGTCCATCTCCAGTCCTTCCACCACGATGATAATGTATCATAATCATCGTCTGTCAAGAGCCTAACTTCCATTTAACAAATTTAAGGAAAACTTTTGAATATAGAACTACCTACGGAAAACAATTCAACCTGAGTAGTGTCCTCGTTCTCAAGCTTTACGGACATATAGAAACCCCTGCTGCCATATGACTCGGCCTGACTGTTTTTCACAGCTATCAAGAAGTCGCTTATTAAGGGTATCGATCCTGATGTTGTGTTAACAGTTATTGTGTTTGCACCTATCGCTGTTATGACTCCAATAAGTACAAGACTTCCAGCATTATTTTTATATAGGTTATCTCCTACACTTATCGCACCATCCATATTGAATGCAAAGGTGATCAATACAGCAGTTGGATCTGAGCTGTCTACAGTTGTACTGTTTCCTATACCCTGTGTAGATATAGCCTTTAGATCTATAGTGTCGTCAACCCTTCTTATGTATGCAAACCACTCGTCCTCCTTCTGGTTGAAGTATGTGGCATCTATCTGTGCGGTGTTTATATCTGTGTCTATGATTGCCTTCCATGGCTTGTTTGAGTCCTGAGAAAGTGTCTTAAACATCTTCATCTGCATCGGCTCGTCATTAAATACCGTTGTTATTGTTGACTTATACTGAGTGCCATAGAAATTATTTCTTGTGACAGTGTCGTCGTTATGCCTGTACAGGTCTCCCCCTGAGAATGTATAAAAACTACTATTTAGACCGATCATCCAGTCTGGTACGTATGACCAGAAGGATGTCCATCCCTTGGTCCATATTGAATAGGTTATAGTCGACATACTACAAATTTAACAATTTTAAAGCAAACAGCTGTCCACGGACTTCATCTCCATATAATACCTATAGGAACACCTGTGAGGGTTTATATCAAGATCTTCATTGTATGGCAACCTATCAGCATACTGAGCCTTGTAGAACATACCCTGCTTATTGTTAGGAACACCTGCGTTGTGAAAGAAGTATAACTGGTCCCACTTCTCTACAGGGCATGTAGCCCAGCAGAAGTCAAAGTCTTTAGGAACAACGACCTTATGACCAGCCAACCAACCGTTCCATAGCTCGGCCCACATGCTTGATGTCCAGGCCTGTATTCCGTATGGATCGCTATCTTTTCTGACATGCTGCATTGTTATTAGTTTGTCATAAAGCCTTATACTATCGCTCTCTACCTTTGCCCAGTATTCAGGGGTTAGGTTCTTCATAAGCTTCTGAGCCCCACCACTGTTCTTCTGATTATTTTTGACTATGTCTTTAGATATCCCAACTATCTCACACATCGCATCCAAAACCTCCTCACCCTTGCTCACAATATAATCGTGTCCTATATAGCTTGTTGTGTCCGAGAAGTACCAGTTGTCATCATTAAGGTATGGACTGAAGTCAAGATGTCTTGTGAATATAAAGTCAGAGTCGTGAAAGAAGAATGCATCGTCACTTGGATTCTCGTCGAAGTGTTTCTTTAGTACGTGTGCCTGTATCGCTGGTATATATTTAACAGAACCAAGCGTGTCCTCATAGAAGTAAAAGTTAGCCACATCACTATACCTTGCAACAAGTTTTCCCCATGAATCAGGTATCTCATTCTGAAAGCCACAAACTATATCTATATCCTTGTATCCAAGTGATATGAAGTTGTTGAGATAAACCTCAACCTGCCATGAATAGTAATCCGTGGCTGGCTGTGCCGATATAAATCTAAGGTTATACTTTACTGACAATCGTAACAAGAATTATATACAAACAATATCTCAAGCTCTGGCCCACCAGCTACATCTACATTTCTTATCTTATAACAGTTTCCGTCAGAGGCCTTTACAGCAGTGTCTGATGCAAGGATCTTTGGCCCAAGGAAGAATAGCTTTCCTGCAATAATTCCATCGTTACAGTCCTTATATGTGTAGTATGTCTTGGCAACCGTTGTTGTTGTAGTTGTCGTTGTTATGCCTGAACATCTACCTATCTCCAATACCTGTCCAGTATTTGAAACCTGTATAGCAAAATCAGAACCTCCGTTATCCACATAGTACCACTTAAACACCCCATCAAATAACGTGGTCCCTAATGCGTCCGTGTAGACAAAGTCGTTAACTGCAGGAATCGTGCCACTACCGTTGTGGTAGTATGTTGAAAGAGAGGGGGTAAGTGAACATGCATCAAAATTTGTTGTTTGGGCAGTTCCATCCATACTGAAGGAACTAATGACTGGTGCTGTTGTAGTTGTTGTAGTTGTTGTGGTTGTAGTTGTACCAGTACAAGCTGTACAGTCTGCATATATTACGACGGGGTTTTCTATTAAATAATATGGGTATGATCCTGATGATGTTCCTGTTATCTCCCAACAGTTTCCATCAGCAGTCTTGACTACATTACCAACCACTATGGCTGAAGATGTAGAGTCTAATAAAACGACAGACGTAGTAGGCTCTGCACAAAGTGTAGCCGTGTAATAGTTACCAACGGCTGGTATTGTTGTTGTGGTAGTTGTAGTTGTAGTTGTAGTTGTACCAGGACATGCGTATACGTCTGATACATATCCATTACTATCTATCCTGATCACCTCCTGAGAGTTATCAACGAAGTACCACTTATCCCCTCCAGAAAATGGTACAAAACCATTCTGATCAC
>Ga0181388_1000272_pt1 | contig 17798 bp, 8 predicted proteins | sample 11SPOviralmetaG_FD_130120 | JGI IMG/M metagenome (GOLD analysis project Ga0181388, IMG submission 130120) | Marine viral communities from the oligotrophic San Pedro Time Series (SPOT) site, San Pedro Channel, CA, USA - 11 SPOT_SRF_2010-05-17 | ecosystem: Environmental > Aquatic > Marine > Strait...
GGAGGGTTACAAAAACATGCTTACGATTAGGTAGTAGAATTATTGGTAAATGTATGATGGGTAGTACTTAAAATGCTTTAGATAAGGGTGGAGAAAATTTTAAAAAACTATACAATGCCTCAGATGTCACGAAACGAAATAGAAATGGTCAGACAAAGTCTGGCTTATACTCTTTGTTTATCCCAATGGAATGGAACTACGAAGGATTTATTGATGAGTATGGAATTCCAGTCTTTACTACTCCTGATATCGACAGACTTACACCAGACGGTGAATTAATAGACGTAGGTGTAATAGATAATTGGCAAAATGAAGTTGATGGTTTAAAAGACGATCAAGACGCTTTGAATGAATTTTACCGTCAGTTCCCCAGAACTACGGAGCACGCTTTTAGAGATGAGACTAAAAATAGTATATTTAACTTGGTTAAATTATACGAACAGATAGATTACAACGAAGAGATGATTAGAACTCTAGGAATTACAACTGGTAATTTTCAATGGGTTAATGGTATTAAAGATTCACAAGTAATATTTTATCCAGATCCAAAAGGTAGGTTTAAAGTTAGTTGGGTTCCACCTTCTCAAATACAAAACAGAGTGGTGCTTAAAAATGGCATTAAATACCCTGGCAACGAACACATGGGAGCTTTTGGTTGTGATAGTTACGATATATCAGGTACAGTTGATGGAGTTGGATCAAAAGGAGCTTTACACGGTTTAACTAGGTTTAGTATGGAAGACGCCCCGGCTAACAGTTTCTTTTTAGAATACTTATCAAGACCACCAACAGCCGAGATGTTCTTTGAGGACGTTCTAATGGCTTTAGTATTTTATGGGATGCCTATACTCGCAGAGAATAATAAACCTCGTCTCTTGTACTATCTGAGACGTAGAGGATATAGAGGGTTTAGTATGAATAGGCCGGATAAAATATGGAACAAATTATCTGTTGCAGAAAAAGAAGTAGGTGGTATACCTAACTCTTCAGAAGACATCAAGCAAGCTCACGCAGCTGCGATTGAAATGTACATACAGGATCACGTTGGAATGAAGCAAGATGGAACGTTTGGTGATTTGTATTTCAATGAACTACTAAACGATTGGGCAAAGTTTGATATAAACAAAAGAACAAAGCATGATGCGTCTATAAGTTCTGGTTTAGCTATCATGGCTAATAACAGGCATTTATACGCGCCAAACGCTAAGGTTGAAAAGCAACCACTAAATATAAACATTTCTAAGTATAGTAATACTGGGAGTAATTCACAAATAATCAAATAATAAATATGGCAGAGTCTGGCATTAAAAGTTATTTCCCGAGTCAAACAGTTAGCGACGCTGAAAAGCTGAGCTATGAGTATGGTTTGAAAGTAGGTAAAGCAATAGAGCAAGAGTGGTTCAACAACGATAGAGGTTCTAATAGACATAGGGCTAATCACAGTAATTTTCATGATTTAAGATTGTACGCTAGAGGCGAGCAGTCTATTCAAAAGTACAAGGATGAGTTATCTATAAACGGTGATTTGTCCTATTTAAATTTAGATTGGAAACCAGTTCCTATTATATCTAAATTTGTAGATATAGTTGTAAATGGTATTGCTGAAAGAACTTATGATGTAAAAGCTTATTCTCAAGATCCACATGGGGTTTCTAAAAGAACCGACTATATGGAATCTATATTAAAAGACATGAGGTTAAAGGAGTTTAACGACGCTGTAAAAAGAGAGTTAAACCTAAATGTTAGGGATAGTCAAATAGAGGAGCTTCCAGAGAGTAACGAAGAATTAGAACTGCACATGCAGTTAACTTACAAGCAATCCATTGAGATAGCGGAAGAACAAGCTCTTAACACTTTGTTAGAGGGTAATAGATATGAGCTTACAAAAAAGCGTTTTTATTACGATCTTACTGTTTTGGGTATAGGGGCGGTGAAAACGTCGTTCAACACTTCAGAAGGAGTTGTTGTAGATTACGTTGATCCGGCTAACTTAGTTTACTCGCACACAGACTCACCTTACTTTGAAGATATATATTATGTTGGAGAAGTAAAAACTATTCCAGTTAACGAGTTGGCAAAGCAATTTCCTCATTTATCTGAAAGTGATCTTGAAGATATAATGAAAAATAAATCTAACAATAGATCCAACTATAACTCTAGACATAGTGACGATAAAGAAGACAATAATACTATTCAAGTTTTATATTTTAATTATAAAACTTATATGAATGAGGTTTATAAAACCAAAGAAACAGCAACTGGTGGTGATAAGATCATACCTAAAGACGATTCGTTTAATCCACCGCAAGATATGGAAGGTGGTTTTGGTAGAATGTTAAGATCTATAGAGTGTTTATATGATGGTGCCATGATTTTAGGTACTGATAAATTACTTAAATGGGAGATGGCTAAAAACATGATGCGTCCTAAGAGTGATTTTACTAAAGTTAAAATGAACTATAGTATTGTAGCGCCTAGAATGTACAATGGAAAAATTGATTCGCTAGTAAAGCGTATAACAGGTTTTGCCGACATGATTCAATTAACACACTTAAAGTTACAGCAAGTAATGTCAAGAATGGTTCCTGATGGTGTTTATTTAGATGCTGATGGTTTGGCTGAGGTTGATCTAGGTAATGGAACAAACTACAATCCACAAGAAGCTTTAAACATGTTCTTCCAAACAGGTAGTGTTATTGGTAGATCGTTTACCTCTGAAGGCGACATGAACCCAGGTAAAGTACCTATTCAAGAAATAACATCTGGAGCTGGTGGAAACAAAATGCAAGCTCTTATAGGTAACTATAACTACTATCTACAAATGATAAGAGATGTAACCGGGCTAAATGAAGCTAGAGATGGTAGTATGCCAGATAAAAACGCTTTAGTTGGTGTTCAAAAATTAGCAGCAGCAAATTCAAACACGGCAACTAGACATATATTACAATCTGGATTATTCTTAACAGCTGAGGTATGCGAAGCGTTATCTCTTAGAATTTCTGATATTATAGAATATTCCCCAACAAAAGACGCATTCATACAAGCTATTGGTGTTCACAACGCGGCGGCATTAGAAGAACTCAGTGAGTTGCATTTATATGACTTTGGTATATTCATTGATTTACAACCAGACGAGGAAGAGAGAATGATGCTAGAGAACAACATTCAAATGGCTTTACAACAACAGATAATCGAACTAGCTGATGCGATTGACATTAGAGAGATTAAAAACATTAAACTAGCTAACCAACTACTTAAAATACGTAGAAAGAAAAAGCTAGACAAAGACCAAGCCTTGCAACAGCAAAACATGCAAATGCAAAGTCAAATGAACCAACAAGCAGCTCAAGCAGCCGCTCAATCAGAGGTTCAAAAGAATCAAGCCTTAACACAAAGTCAAGCGCAGTTAGAACAAGTTAAAGCTCAATTAGAATCTCAAAGAATGATGCAAGAGGTTCAGATGAAGAAAGAGTTAATGCAATTAGAGTTTGAGATGAACATGCAGCTTAAGGGTGTTGAGGTTGATGGGCAAAAATCAAAAGAAAAAGAAAAAGAAGATCGTAAAGACGAAAGGACTAGAATACAAGCCTCTCAACAAAGCGAACTTATAGACCAAAGAAATAGTGGTAAACCACCTAAAAACTTTGAGTCCGCAGGTAATGATATACTAGGCGGAGGATTTGATTTAGGCGTGTTTGACCCTAGATAAATTATTAACTATTATTATATTATATTATGGAAGAAGAAAATGAAAAAGTAGTCGAAGAGACTACACAAGAAACGACTGAACAAGTTAATGAAAGTAAATTTGAATCCGCTGGAGACGACAATGTTGTTAAAGTAGATTTAAGTAAACCACCAGAACCAAAAAAAGATGAAGTTAAAGAAGATAACGCTGACGACAGCGGAGTGGTTGCAGAGTCTGAAAATGCCGAACCCACACAAAAACAAGAAGAAGTACAACCGGAAGCTGAAACACAAGAAACTCCAGTATTAGAAGAAATTACTGAAGAAGAAGTTGAAGAGGTTGAAGAGCAGGTTGAAGAAGCTATAGCAGAAGCTGAGGCTACCGGAAAACCATTACCAGAGAATATCCAAAAGTTAATGGACTTTATGGATGACACTGGTGGAGATTTAAGTGATTATGTTAAGCTTAATCAAGATTATTCAAAGTTAGACGACCAAAGTCTACTACATGAATACTACAAGCAAACAAAACCTCATTTAGATAGTGAAGAAATTAACTTCCTTATGGAAGATACATTCTCTTACGACGAAGATATGGACGACGATAGAGATATACGTAGAAAGAAATTAGCGCTTAAAGAGCAAGTTGCCAGCGCTAAAAGCCACTTAGACGGGCAAAAGTCTAAATACTATGAAGAGATTAAAGCTGGATCGAAACTCACAAGTGAGCAACAAAAAGCAATTGATTTCTTTAATAGGTATAACAAGGAGTCAGAAGCAACTCAAAAAACAGTTAAAACAAACTCTGATATTTTTACACAGAAAACTGAACAAGTTTTCAACGACAAGTTCAAAGGTTTTGAATATAACGTCGGTGATAAAAAATACAGGTTTAATGTAAACAATGCTGAAGAGGTTAAAAACACTCAGAGCGACATAAGTAATTTCACCAAAAAGTTTTTGGATAAGAAATCTGCTTTAACAGACGCTAAGGGTTATCATAAATCTCTATATACAGCAATGAATGCAGACGCTGTTGCGAAACACTTTTACGAACAAGGGAAGGCAGACGCTATGAAAAATAGTATTGCTAAAGCCAAAAACGTTGATATGAACCCAAGACAAAATCATGGGAAAATTGAAGCGGGTGGCATGACTGTAAAAGTGCTAGGTGATAACTCTTCTGATTTTAAGTTTAAAATTAAAAACAAAAATAAATAATTAAAATTTAAAATTACAAAATTATGGCAATTACACCAGGAGGTAGTTTAAATAGTGTTCCAGCTTCACAAAGGCAAACACTATCTTCAAACTACATAGATTTTACAGCCCAAGGTACGGCTGGATGGGCACAACAATATTTACCAGACTTAATGGAAAAAGAAGCTGAGGTTTTTGGAAACAGAACAATCTCAGGATTCTTAGCACAAGTTGGAGCTGAAGAAGCAATGTCTGCTGATCAAGTTATTTGGTCAGAACAAGGTAGATTACACTTATCGTACAAAGGTACGGTTAACACTGGAACTGGAGCATTATCAATAACTCACGACATCGACGATGTTGCATTAACCACTACTCACGGTATTAGAAGAAACGATATTGTTATCGTAGCTACTGCTGAGGGTACTATCAAATGTTTAGTAACTGACGGTTTCGTTGGTACTGCTGATATCGTTACTGTTAAACCTTACGAGGTTGAAAACATTGATGACTCTTCTACATTCTCAACTGCAGCGGCTGCAGCTTGTACTGTATTAGTTATCGGTTCTGAGTGGGCGAAAGGTGTGAACGGACAAGGTAGCGCTGCTTCTGATGAAGCTAAAGCTGTTAAGCCAACACATACTTCTTTCACTAACAAACCAATCATTATGAAGGATTACTATGAGATCTCAGGGTCTGACGCTTCACAAATCGGTTGGGTTGAAATTTCTGGAGAAGACGGACAATCAGGTTACTTATGGTATTTAAAAGCTGAAGGTGATACTAGAGCTCGTTTCACTGATTACTTAGAAATGACAATGATGGAAGCTGTTAAGGGTGTTGATGTGGCTAACGACGTTGTAGAGGATTTACTTGGATCAGGTGGGGCTACTCACGGTACTGAAGGTTTATTCGCTGCTGTTGAAACAAGAGGTAACATTACTTCTGGTATCACTGGAGTTAACGCTGCTACTGATTTAGCTGAATTTGACGCTATCTTAGCTGAGTTTGACAACCAAGGTGCTATTGAAGAAAATATGATGTTTGTTAATAGAGCAACTGCTTTAGCAATGGATGACATGTTAGCTTCTATGAATTCTTACGGAGCTGGTGGTACTTCTTACGGAGTATTTGATAACTCTGAAGACATGGCGTTAAACTTAGGTTTCTCTGGATTCAGAAGAGGTTCTTATGACTTCTACAAGTCTGACATGAAATACTTAAACGACAAGTCAACTAGAGGTGGTATCAACGCTAGAAATACTGTTTCTCCAGTTAGAGGGGTAGTTATTCCAGCTGGTGTATCTTCAGTTTATGACCAAGCGTTAGGTAAAAACCTTAAACGTCCTTTCTTACACGTTAGATACAGAGCTTCTCAAATGGAAGACAGAAAGTTGAAAACATGGATTACAGGTTCAGTTGGTGGAAACGTTACATCTGACTTAGATGCAATGCAAGTAAATTACTTATCTGAAAGATGTTTAATTACTCAAGGCGCTAACAATTTCATGATGATGAAATAAGCACATTTATATTAAAGACCGGGGCTTCGGCCTCGGCCTTTTATTTTATTAATTTATATTATATTATATTATGGCAAAAAAACAAAAAACAGAAAAGGCTGTAGAGCCTTTAATAGAAAAAGACTTCGAAGAAGTTGTAGTAAAAACGCCGGTTATGGAAAAACCAACACCGGTTAAGAAAAAAAATACTTGGGAAATAAAAGATAGAACGTATTTTCTAAACGACAAAAGAAAACCTCTTTCTTATATTATTAAGTCTGCAAACGTTTATTGGTTTGACAAAGATAAAGGTTATGAGAGAGAAATAAAATACTGCGAGAACCAACAAAGTTGTTTCGTAGATGAGATGAAAGGTGACCAAAGAATGTCTCACATTATTTTTAGAGGCGGATCTTTAGTTATACCAAAAGAAAAAACGGTATTACAGAAGTTCTTATCTTTATATCACCCACATAGAAATAAACTGTATCGCGAATGGCAACCTGAAGTTAAAGCTTCTCACGAGGTTGATTTTATAGAAATGGAAATTGAAGCGTTAAACGCGGCTCAAAACCTAGATATTGATATGGCTGAAGCGGTTATGCGAGTAGAGATTGGTTCTAGAGTGACAGAGATGAGCTCTAAGGAACTGAAAAGAGATTTACTATTATATGCTAAGAGAAACCCAGGTTTGTTCTTAGAATTAGTAAACGATGATAATGTTCAGCTTAGAAACTTTGGTATCAAAGCAACTGAAATGGGGATATTAAAATTATCTTCTGATCAAAGAACTTTTTCATGGGGTTCTAACGATAGAAAGTTAATGAATGTTCCTTTTGACGAACATCCTTATTCAGCTTTAGCTGCTTGGTTTAAGACTGACGAAGGAATGGAAATCTACTCTAATATAGAGAAAAGATTAAATTAACAACAAAATAATATGGTTGCCCTTCGGGGTGACCATTTATTAAAATTTAATTTTATGACAAAGAAATCAAAGGGTTTAGGAGACTCAATAGAAAAAATTACAAAAGCAACGGGGATAAAAAAAGTTGTTGACACCGTTGCTAAAGCAACCGGTAAAGACTGCGGGTGTGGAAAAAGAAAAGATACTCTTAACAGATTGTTCCCTTATAATAAATAAAAGAAATTATGGTAAGCGTAGATACAGTATATCAAAAAGTTTTAGCGTTAGCTAATAAAGAACAAAGAGGTTATATAACACCTCAAGATTTCAATCTATTTGCTAACCAAGCACAAATGGAAATATTTGAACAATATTTCTACGACACAAATATCGCTAGAAAAGGCCAAGGTAACGACACGGTTTATGCGGACGTAGACGACATGTTGGAAGAAAAACTTCAAATATTTGAAACTGTAGATACAGCTTTTACAACACCCACTATTAATAGTTATTATCCTAATGTGCCTGACTGGATGTATAGGGTTCACGAGCTGCGTGTAAAAAAGCAAAAAGCTGAGATATTAAACACAAAAGACTTTAACAGCTGCCAGTCTAGTGGTCCTTTGTTAAGACCTACTAAGACCCGACCAGTGGCAAACATTAGGAACGGTAAGATAAGCATTGTCGATAGCGATAACACGACTGTTCTTCCTACGGAAATTTACTATTTTAGAGTTCCCGCTAGAGTTAATTGGACTTACGTTGTTATAAACAAGAACGCAATGTACGATGCAAATCCCTCGACCCAACAATTTGAACTCCACCCGTCAGAAGAAAATCAACTTGTAAATAAAATATTAATGCTAGCTGGATTAGCTAACCAACAGCCAGATATAATGAAAGCTGGTCAAGGTATGGATATGGCGACAAAACAACAACAACCTAAAATATAATAAATGGCACTACTAGACAATCAATCTTCCTACCAATATTATAATAACTCTAGTTTATACGGTGAATACCAGTTTGTTTCACTAGCTGACATTATAGCTCAATTTATGTTTATATATGTTGGTGAAGATAAAATCATATCAAAAGCCAGTAGAACAGATGTAGCTTTCCACGCTCAAAGAGGTTTAGCTGAAATGTCATTTGACACTTTTAAATCTACTAAGGCTCTAGAAATAACTGTTCCAGCAACACTACAAATGACGCTACCTCAAGATTACGTTAGTTATGTTAAGGTTAGTTGGGTTGATGGATCTGGAATTAAACATGTTATATACCCTGCTAATAAGACATCAAATCCCACAAAACCAACGCAGGCTACTGATGGCTCGTATACTTTTAATGGTGTTAATGGTAGTATGTTGACTGATTCTGAATCTACGACTTGGGCAAGTTATAACTCTGCTACGCCATCTGAAAACCAAAACGATTATCAAGATGATGCGTACTGGCCGTTAGACGGGCAAAGATATGGGTTGGACCCTCAATATGCTCAAGCTAATGGTTCTTTTTACATAGATGAGAACGCAGGAAAAATTCACTTTAGTTCTAATATATCAGGAAAAACTGTGATCTTAGATTATATAAGTGATAGCTTAGGAACTGAAGACGAAATGAAGGTTCACAAGTTTGCTGAGGAAGCGATGTATAAGTGGATTTCTTATGCTATTTTATCAGGAAAATCAAATATACCTGAATACCAGGTAAACAGATTTAAAAAAGAAAAATTTGCAGCTGTTAGAACTGCAAAACTAAGATTATCTAATTTAAAATTAGAAGAATTAACTCAAGTACTTAGAGGTAAATCTAAACAAATAAAACACTAGTACATGCCAGAGATCAAGCATAATTTTACCGGTGGTAAAATGAACAAGGATGTCGATCAAAGACTTGTTCCAAAAGGAGAATATAGAGATGCAATGAACATACAAGTGTCAACTTCAGAAGGATCTGATGTTGGTACTGTTCAGAATATATTGGGTAATCAATATGGTTGCATTGATGGTAGTCTTGATAGTATTACAAATAATTCTACTACTGTGGGGTCTGTAACGGATGAAAAAACAGACTCTTTATATTGGTTTGTATCAGGGGGACAACCCCAACCTGGTCCGAATGTCACAATGAGAGATTCTATTTGGAGACATACATCAAACGGTAATTGTAAACCTGTTTTTGTAGATAACTACGGCGTTTCACTTACAAACCCTCAAGATGACACTTTTAACAGTTCAATTTTAACAAATATAACTTCGTCTGTTTTTAATGAAATAGAAGTTGGATGGACGGTAGTAGGTGTCACTAACGATGGTGTTTATTCTAACACAGCCACCATATCTTCTTTTAACACAGCACCATATATTCCTTTCGATTTTGGCTATGACGCCACAACTAATACCGTAAATATTGAAAGCGGAGTTGCGTTAAACCCTATGATTGACGTGGCGTCTGGTATTAGTTTTGTAATGTTACAAGATATAAATGGAAATTTTTCGCAATCCACTACAAACGAAGTGTATCTAAGCGGATGGAGTGGAGGTTCTGTTAATCAGCTTGTTGGCGATACAATAGAAATCCCTGCTTATTCTGGTAACACATACGTGATAAACGCTGCTAGTACCGTTTCTTTGACGTACTTAAGTGGGTTGGGTGCGCAGGCTGTAAAGTTAATACTAGACACTAATACAGTACTATTTCAAAACCCACTGTTAGATCCTAGCGTTACCGCAGAATTAACTAGCGGTATAGGATTAGTTGAATCGTGGAACGGATCTTCTATTTCCGCTTTAATAACTAGCTCGGATCAAGTAACAACTAATATTGCAAACGGAGAAATTGTATTCAATACTGTGGATTATGATGTTACAAACACTACTGTTGGAAGTGTTGTTAGCATTAGCGGTATTACGGGTGGTATTCAGGTTAGTGATTTCTGTGTTCAATCTATAAACACTTCTAACAACTCTATAGTAATAGAAGATTGTCAAACTGAAGTTATTGCACTACAAGGATTTCAAGTTGGCGGATTCTCTTATGGCGTACCTCAAGCTACGGGTGGAGCAATTCAGTTTGCAGTTAGTGGGCTAGTGGAACTTGACCAACCTTTAAATCTACAAGGAGCCTACCAATCGTTATACTTTCAAGGACCAAGAACACTTAATTTTAACGCTAACACCTTAATAACTGGGATTGATGTTGTAGATGGTATGTTGTTTTGGACCGATAATAAAACTGAGCCTAAAAAAATAAACATAGAACGTAGTATAGATGGGACGTATTCTAATGGACTACAGCATACTCGCGTTATAAATCCTGACCAAGGATTATCTATAAGTAATAATGTTATGGCGCGTGAAAAACATATAACTGTTATTCGAAAAAGCCCTATTAAATCTTTGTCACTAGAGCTTAGCGACGGAAGGGACTCTTCTTTAAACTACTCTGCAATTACAATAGTTTCAGATGACCCAACAAACACGTCAATAATTAGCTCTAGTAACCCGGCGACTACTACTGATTTTTCAGGATTATTAATTGAGGATACTATTCAAGTTTCATTTCCTTATGACTATGATATAAACAGCACATTTAGTGTTGCTTGGGCTCCTGGTGATTACTTATTATTAAAAGAAGAGATTGACTCAACAGATTTACCACCTACACCTTTGACCAACTGGACAATAAGAGGTAAAATACTAAACATTCAAAATGGTAATAATTTTGACTCAAGCAATGGTATTGTTATTGCAACTATTGAAATAGTTGGTTTAAATGGTGTTCCTCCCGAACCAGCCGCGGGACAAACAATGATGTTTGTAGCTGACTTGGAGTACTCTGACGCCCGTATATTTCAAGATAAATTTCCTAGGTTTTCTTATAGATACAAATACAGTGATGGAGAGTATTCTACGTTTGCCCCGTGGTCTGAGCCAGCTTTTATTCCAACAAACTTTAATTATGACCCTAAAAAAGGTTGGAACACCGGTATGCGTAACAACCTTCAATCAGTAAAGTTAAAAGGTTTTAACACGTTGACGTATGCGGACATTACATCTATTGATATATTATACAAAGATGACTCTTCTCCAAATGTTTACCTTGTTCAGACAATTAGTCCAATAGATATTATTTCGAGTGGACAGGTGGATCGCCCTTGGTTTTCAAATGAGTACATCGTAAGCTCAGAAAACATAAAAGGTGTAATCCCTTCTGGGCAGTTGTTACGAGCATGGGATGGAGTTCCTAAAAAAGCTCTTGCTCAAAGCATTAGCGGTAACAGAGTCGTTTACGGTAACTACGAGCAACATTATGATTTATTAATAGGTGGAGAGATTTATACCCCAGATTTTAATAACAGTTTAGTTGCGTGGGCACCCTCAACAGTTGGATCACCGCAAAAGTCAATTAAATCTTTAAGGGATTACAAATTAGGTGTTGTTTTTACGGATAAATACGGTAGAGAAACACCAGTACTTATAGGGGAGAATGGAGGTTTTAATGTTAAAAAAATTCAATCTAAAAATTATAACAGGTTGACAGCTTCTTTAAGTGGTGTTCCGCCAAGCGAAATGGCATACTACAAGTTTTATATAAAAGAAACATCTTCCGAATATTACAATGTACCCATGGACCGCTGGTACTCCGCTGAAGACGGGAATATATGGTTATCCATGCCATCTGCTGATAGAAATAAAATTGATTTAGATACTTTTTTATATTTTAAAAAGGGCGAGTCTGGCGACAAAAATGTGATAGAAAACTCTACAGAGTACAAGGTGTTAGATATAGATAACGAGGCTCCAAAATGGGTTAAAACTAAAAAAACTCGTATAGGATCAGTAAAACACAATACAGCAGCTGATTCATGTTTGTTTGGATTTGAGACTGACACAACGCACTTAGCGCCTAAAGTAGGTGAGATATCTTTTAGTTTAAACTACGCCGGTGATAATGAGTTTGATAATTTACCTTTTAAAACATCAACGTTAGCTAGCTTGCAGGACGTTGAAGAGCAATTGTATATACAGTTTGTAATGGGTGACGACTACTCGTCTCAATACGCTATAAGTGAAATTACTTCAGATTTTGATGGAGATTCGACAATTCTTAGCAACTATTTTATATCGCTAAAAAAACCTTTAGAAAACGATATAAATATTATATTTGACAACCCAGTGGCGGCGAGTGCAATCAAAGAGGATATTAGAGTGGTATTCACTAAAGAAGTAATAGAAAATACGCCACACTTTGATGGTAGATTTTTTGTTAAAATTGAAAACGATGGTAAAATTCAATCAATGGTTTCTGAAGGTACTCAAGGTATTAATTATCAGGTAAAAGTTTCCATGCCTGTTTACGAGTTTAGATCTGAAGGGGGAGGGGATTTTGGTTTACACACGCATGCTTTTACTCGCTCTAGTACAGGTTTAAATTACGTGACGCATAACTGGTGTGGTAATGTGACTAACGGGTGTGCTAATTCCTCTTGGCTGCAGTATGGCACCACAGGCTCAACCTATCCTGGGTCTCTTGATAATCCAGGCGGAAACAATTATATGTACTCAGCGATTAGACGAAGTTTCACAAGAGATTTAAGTGGTGCTATCATGGATTATTGGGGAGGTAGCTCAGAAAACGGGGCAAGTGGGGTGTTTTTTATTAATAAATCAGCAAGGGGTTGGGAAAAACGAAATACCATTGGTTGCGATGACGATACGTTAAGTTGGCCTAACAATAATAACATGAATCATCTGTCGCCAGGGTGTAATAATATTTATTCTCCTGATTGTAGCGCTGATCCGAAGGATCCCTTTAGTGGTATTAATCCAAACGGTAAGTATATTAACATAGGTTTTGCTGGTATAAAAGCTCCAGGTAGTGATACTCTAACATCATTGTTTCACGGGGGTTATTCAGATGGAGTTGGTAACTGGCATCTTCACCATAATATCTCGTCGTTTTATGGTATTGGTACAACAAACACAAGTCACAACGACCCACTTACTAAAAGATTTGTAGAAGGTTTTGTAGCGGGATCAAAATTTAAATGGGCAGAAGACCCCACTGAAACTGTATATACAGTGTTAGACCAAACAAGTTGTAAATACGACATACGTTTTGGTAGACACTCCGATGGACTTCGTAATCATGGCAGAAGACTTATTGGCGACCCAAGTTCATATAGTAAAAACTGGGGTTTTAAAATCGATAAACCTTTAGCGTGGAACCCGTCTAGTGATGATTGGTTTATCGATGGTGGTCTTCACCTTGGTGACGCAACTGGACCCGCTGATTTCACACGCAACGTTACTACTGATGGTGGTTTAACTCTAACCCTAGCAGACGTGTCTGGAATACAAGTAGGCATGGCTGTAAGACACGCAAATATACCTTTAGAGTGTAATGTCGTGACTGTTACTGGAAACTTAGTTGCGATCAGCGTAGCGTCTACAAGCACTGGAGTTGGAGGTGAAGACGTAAGCTTTGGTTTTATAATACGTGTTAAGGGTGGATCAATTAAAGGTGTTACTATTGACGGAGTTACTGGAATTGACCCTAAGGAAAACTATCTTTTGGTAGACCGCATCAGCACACAATGTAGTAATGGAAATAACTTAAAACCTATGTACGAGCTACAACCTGGAATGGCTCTTGACTTTTGCAACAGCGATCCGGGTGATTATTTTTATGGTGTTTGTATCAAAAGTGTAGGAGAAAAAGACAGCAATGGGCATTATAGAATAGATTTAGGTGGTAGGTTTTATCCACTTCACACGGAGGAACAATTTTATTTTGCTGCTGGTGGTCTTTCTGATGATATAGTCCTTAACAAAGCTCTAGCAGTTAAGCAAGTTCCTATGAATGGAGCTAGTAATTTTTCTGAAGCTAACACGGATTACAGTTTAGACGACTACCCAATGATACCTCCTAATTCGAATGGACTTGTTGGACCCATAGTAGCGGTAGGTTATACATTACAATTTCTTGAAGAATATGATACGTATACCGACGGAAATTTTATGCCACAAGATCCCTTTATTTGGGAGACAAAGCCAAAAAACGATGAGGGTATAGATGTTTATTACGAAATTAGTGATAGATATTCTATTGAATTGAACCCAAATACAATCTCACAGACAATACCTTTAGGATCACAGGTAACCAGTGTGCTTAACGAGGGGGGAATCGATGTAGTGCAACCTGTTGTACTAGCTGTAGGAGGTCCTGGTGGGGATGAAATAACTATACAAAGTAGTATCGCTGGTGGTTTACCAGGGGCTTGGGTTGGACCCGGGCCAACAAGTATAGGTATAAACCCTATTGTAGTTGGAAGTACTTTAATAATAACTAAACCCAATGGAGAGTCGTTTAACGTTGTGGTTGAAGAGATTATGAATCAAACAGCGTTTGGATCAGGTTATCTTTCCAACAAGTTTCGTCTTCAAAAAAATCTATATGGAAGCGAGCATACTTTAAATTGGCACAACTGTTATTCTTTTGGAAACGGTGTAGAATCAAATAGATCAAAAGACGTGTACAATGCTAGCTTCATGGGCAATGGCGTTAAAGTTTCATCTGTTTTTGAAGAGTATGCGAAAGAACGTCGTTATAGTGGATTAGTATATTCTGGTATATATAACTCTACATCAGGGGTAAATAATTTAAACCAATTCTCTTTTGCAGAAAAAATTACAAAAGACATAAACCCTATTTATGGTAGTATTCAAAAGTTACATGCTGGATGGGGACAAGGTGGTGATTTAGTCGCGCTATGCGAAGATAGAGTACTAAAGATACTAGCCAACAAAGACGCTCTGTTTAATGCTGATGGAAATTCAAATGTAACTTCAACTAACAATGTTTTGGGTCAAGCTATTCCTTACTCTGGCGAGTATGGTATGTCTAAAAATCCAGAGTCATTTGCATCAGAAGCCTATAGAATCTACTTCACAGATAAAGTTAGAGGTACTGTTATGAGGTTGTCTATGGACGGGTTAACACCTATATCGAACCATGGTATGAAAGATTGGTTTAGAGATAATTTAAAATTAGGTGATAAATTAATTGGTAGTTACGACGATAGAAAAGAAGAGTACAATATCACCATAAAAGGTAATACTATTGCTAAAACGGTTACATTTAAAGAGGACGTAAAAGGTTGGGCGAGTTTCAAATCATTTACACCTGAAAATGCTATTAGCTGTGCTAATGAATATTACACGTTTAAAGATGGTAATATATGGAAACATCATGATGAACTTGTTGATAGAAACACTTTTTATGGGGTAGGACCAGCAAATCAAGATCCTAATACTTATTCAAGTGTAGAAGTTATATTCAACGAAGTACCTGGAAGCGTTAAATCTTTTAAAACTGTAAACTACGAAGGCTCACAAGCTAAAGTAACTTCAAAAGATGAAAATGGTGTCACGCTTGTGGATGGCGAGTACTTTAACTTGTCAGACGTAGATGGTTGGCATGTCATCGCTAAAGACGGTATTCAAGGTGGGGTTGTTACTAATTTAGAGCGAGGTGGTATAACTGAGTTTGTAAAGAAAGAAGGTAAATGGTTTGGGTATGTTATAGGTAACGACGTTATTATATCTGAAGTTGGTAACACATCAGAAAACTATAATACTGAGGATTCTAGTATACAAGGTATAGGTAGAACAGCTAGCACAACAAACAGTATTGTATTTGGTTGCGTGGACGATACAATGTTTAATTATAATGATGCTGCAACTAATGATGATGGTTCTTGTATTAATTTTAGTCATGGATGTATATATCCTAATGCTGACAACTTCCAATTTAGTGCCAATACAGATGATGGAAGTTGTTACTACTTAGGTTGCACAACGGGACCTTTAGCTGATCAAGAACAGTTTGGTGGATCAATAAATTATGACCCTAACGCGACAGTTGATGATGGAAGTTGTATCCCAGCTGTTTGGGGGTGTACTCTTTTAGGTTATTTTAATTCTAATCCATTAGCAAACATGCCAAGTAATTACTGTATTCCGATTAATGTTGGCTGTACAGATTCTAGCGCTAACAACTATGTTGCTCTTGTTGACGAAATGACAGATGTTAATACTGACGATGGAAGTTGTGAATATTTAGGATGTACCGATCCTATAGCTACAAACTATAGCTTTACAAGTAGTTTACCGATTGTTGATGGTCCTAATGGAAATCTAACTTATCTAAACGGTACCGCGGTTGATGATGGTTCATGTACTTATATTGGTGGTTGTATGGACGCTACAGCGTGTAACTTTGATGCTACAGCTACGGTTGACAACGGTTTATGTAACTATTGTGGAGATAATTCAGCTAGTGTAGTTAATTTTGATAATGCTGACTCAAGCTGTACAACTGGTTGTGAGTATTGTTATGGACCTACAAATCTTCAAATAATTTCCCAAACAACAGCTGACGCTGGAATGAGTAATGGAACTGTTACTATAGAGTGGACAGAATCTACTTCTCCGTCAATAAATTACTATGATATAACATTTGGCGCTAGTTTTGTAACCGTTGTTGATTCTGGAACTGGTACAGGAACATATACAATAACAGGTTTGCCTGCTGGAACCATAAACATAGGTATTGATGGTTTTTGTGATAAAGTTCTTGGTAATTACGCTATTGGATTTGGACCTAACACAAACGTAACAATTACAGCAACTCCAATACCTGGCTGTACAGATGGCACTGGGGCAAATAATAACGTTGGTGGAACTTGGGGCGCTTGTAACTACGACGCTTCAGCTACTGTTGATGATGGTTCTTGTGAGTACGTAACGTGTACTGGTTGTGATGATAGTGCTTACTTAGAGTATTGTAGTGATTGTTGGGATGCTGTTAACCAAGTTAATGGACCAGAAGGAAGTGGTTATGGCCCTTGGGTTGCTGATACAATTCCTACTAGTTGTTTGACTCTTATAGTTCCTGGATGTATGGATGCAACTGCATTTAATTATGATCCTAATGCTAATGTAGATGATGGAAGTTGTGTAGCTATTGTTTTAGGTTGTACAGATGATACGCTAAATAATGATGGAAGTTATGCTGCTTCAAACTATAATGCGCTCGCTAATACAAATGATGGTAGCTGTAACCCTTATAATTGCCCTATAGTTACCACAACACTATTATCTAATAATAGCTTCTTTATAGAAGTAGATGTTAACGCAACTACTTATCCATACGGTAATAGCGGTGGTTTTATAAACAACACGTATACTAGTGTTAATAACGGTTTTGTTGGAACCTTAAACTCATCAACAAACCAGTGGAACGCTTCAAGCGGTATTTACTATGGAAACGTTTCGACTAACAACTTGTTCACAAGTGGTCAAGACACTTTACTACAGGTTGATATCGACCTTTCTTTTGGAACGAACCAAGAATGTCCACAAACACTACAAGTGCAATTTACTATTGGTTGTACTGACAACTCTGCGGATAACGCTAGTGGCTTTGATATA
>Ga0181388_1000274_pt1 | contig 17786 bp, 10 predicted proteins | sample 11SPOviralmetaG_FD_130120 | JGI IMG/M metagenome (GOLD analysis project Ga0181388, IMG submission 130120) | Marine viral communities from the oligotrophic San Pedro Time Series (SPOT) site, San Pedro Channel, CA, USA - 11 SPOT_SRF_2010-05-17 | ecosystem: Environmental > Aquatic > Marine > Strait...
GTAACCCCGTCTAGTGGGGATGGTGTAGGGTTTGTAACTTTTTCTAATGCTACGTGGGCAAGTAGTAGTTTTACTGCTCGTGGGGCATTGATTTATAACGATACGCAAGGTGATAAGGCTGTAATGGTCTTAGACTTTGGGGCTAATAAAACAAGCAATAACAGCACGTTTACGGTGGCTATGCCCGCTAGTACAGCGTCTACAGCGTTAATAAGGATTACATAATGAGCACATCATATACAGGCACACTTAAATTAGGTAAACCTGCTGCAGGTGATACAGGTTGGGGTAACACGTTAAACGGCGAAGTTACTGATATGGTAGAAGAAGCTATTTCAGGCATGTCTACTATTAATACTTGGGGTGTGCACCCCGACGCAGCTAACACGCATACACTGTCCTCAGCAAACGGTACTACTTCAGAATCTAGGGCTGCAATACTTAGGCTTACTGATACTACTAGCGATATTGCTGGTGGAGCGACTGGGATAGTCATAGTACCTGACAACACTAAATTGTATTGTATTATTAATGAGACAGGACATACAGTGACTGTAAAAACTGCTAGTGGTACGGGCATTTCTATACCTACAGCTGTGCAGGCTAATGTTGTTTGTAATGGTACTAATGTTGTTGAGCAGACTAACTACAATTCGGCCTTTATTGCCGCATTAGCAGAAGTAGATACGCTAAAGATAACTGCGGGTGGTACGGGGATAACAGCGTTTGTTGATGAAGATAACATGGCTTCTAATTCTGCAACGGCAATAGCATCACAACAATCAATCAAGGCGTATGTAGACAATAATGCAACATATCATCGACAAGCTAACTACTTTGCATGGGATGTACCTACTTTTAGTGGGAGTGTTTCCGGTAGTAGCCTGCCTAAATTTGACGTTGCTGATAACACTACCGCTACGGTGGTTGAGTTTGAGTTACTTCGTCCATCACCAGCTACAGCATCGCGCCATAAAATAGACATTACGTTAGTCGGGGACAAGGATTACCCTTGGACTGGGGCCACTGTCAATGCTGGCTTTCAGGTTAATGCTAACATAGTTTGTTCAGTGCAGAGAAAATCTAAATCCGCTACGGGTACTACCATAGGCACTAATTCTGTTGCTCAAGCACAGTTGGGGGGAGGAAACTCTAATTTTTTAAAGATATACGTAACTGGCGATGTCACTAATGAACTAGATAGTTTTAGTTGGATAGCAAAATCAGCGTCCCCTGCATCAAATGCTAAGTATCAAGTTCTTAGTTACGAGTATGAGATTGCTGATGATAGAACGTCTATAGTGTATAACGGGAACTCAAACTCATCTACTGCGTTTGTAACCACGGGCAATAATGTTTTTGTTAGTAACACAGGTTTTACTCCCATCGGTGATTACCACTCCGCTACTTTTGGTAGCGGTTACAGTTCATCAGTCCCATTCTATACTGCGAATATAGGCACATTCTTTGCAGCTTACCAAAACAATTTTCAGGCAAAAACCGGAATTAAAGATGTTATTCCTTCTTTAGTGGTAAAACCTGAGTCTGTAGGTACGATAGAAATGAGAATACAAATAACCTGCGGTATTTTGAGCAGTAACGGAGAATATTCTTTTAGGCAGGCCACTATAGACCAAACAACTATAGGGAGAGACTAATCATGGATGATAATCATAGTGTAGCCATGCTTAAACTAGAAGCCCATGAGCGCGAATGTGCTCAGCGTATGAAAAACATACAGTTCCAACTAGATACGGTGGACAAGCGTTTAGATCAGGGTATGCATAAGTTTAGGAATATTGAACGGTTATTATGGCTTCTTTTTCCGGTGATTCTAGGGGCAGATGCAATTGCTCAGAACATACTCTAAGGTCTTACTGCTATGGCTAGTTGCTGTAAGTGTATATGCTAACAACCAAGAAGGTAGCCTTAACACCTATCACGGTGAGAATAGCGTAGCTAATAGTAATAACAGCACCCAAGATGACTCCGTATCTAATACTTATAATGGTGCGGGGTCTTCTTCGGAAATACCTGTTGGCAGTGCTATAAGTCCTAGTTATATGTCTAATGGCATGGATACTTGTTTAAAAGGTACAGGTGGTTCCCTACAGACCGTAGGCGTTGGTTTTAGTAGTGGTGGGTATAACGTTGACCCCGAGTGTAACAGGCGTAGAGACGCAAAAGTATTATCTGATTTAAACATGAAAGTAGCTGCGGTAGCTAGAATGTGTCAGTCAGTAGATGTGTGGAAATCTATGTTCATTTCTGGTACGCCATGCCCTATACTATCTAATGGTAAACTTATAGTTGGTAAGCGGGCGTTTCTTATGATGAAACAAAACCCCAAAACTTACATCCCGGATTACGGCAAAAAGACTAAAGAGTGGTATAATACAATACTTAAAATAGGAGAGAGCGATGTTGAAGAAGAAGATGATGATTTTACCTCTATTAGCGCTAAGTACCGCAGCTCCCTCCAGTGAGTTAGATAACTTAGTTAACACGTCGTCTGCTCTTGTAGACCAAATTGATAGAGGTATTGCGTATGTTGGTGCTGCCACTGAGTATTCTCATCTTGGTACTTCTATGTCTGACGGCAGTGTTTCAGAGTCCGCGCATATTACCTCACAACAGATTCAAGCATACAATGATGCTCTTAGTAATATGGCTAGTTACATGCCTTATGGCGATGTCCGCGCTGTCTTAAACGAACGCGCTGTAACAGAATTAGAGCTTATGGATACGGCCATTGACACGTTTACAGAAGCAGTTGTAGAGATGGTGCAAGTTGTAGAGGTAGCTGAGCTAGCAGAGACAGCGGCTACTCCCGATGAAGAAGCTGCCGTACAAGAATTTGTGTCGAACAACCAAGAAGTTCTAACTATTAGCCAAGAAGAAGTCACTGAATATAACCAGTCTATAGATGACATTGAGACCCATGCTAACAACGCTACGGCATTTATTGCGGTTGCCGAAAACACTGCGGCAGTAGATTTCCTACAGCAGGGTGCAGAGAATAACAATACTACTGCGGAGCAAGCTGTAGTTACGTATTCAGCTAACAATCAGTGGGTAAGTATGCAGTGGGCGGGGACTAACAATGCTTCTGCTGTATACTTAAACGGGAACGATAACTTTGGTTTAGATGTATACGCCACACAAGCGGAAATATTAGTTGCCGGTCAAGAGTCTGAATTTTACTTAACTGGCCCTACTGCACAAGGATATAACTGCTTCATGTACGGAGATTGTGATTATGAGCCTTGAGTCTAGCGAACTGACTATTGGTGGTCAGACGTTTAAAGGGGCTTGGATTGCTGTAGTATTAGCTATTGGTTCTACTATTGGTGGTGGGGTATGGACTGCAAGTAGTTTGTACTCTAGACTAGAAGCTGTAGAAGCCGTACAAATACCGAATATAGTGCCCCTAGAAGAAGAAGTATTGTTGATAAAGCAAGAATTAGAAGCTAATGATGTATCTAAGTTACAGGGTAAACTAGCAGAGCTAGGAACTAATTTAGTGGTTATTAAAGACCAACAATCAGGGCTGTTACTTATAAAACAACAAGTTACTGATGTAGAGAAGTCAGTAACAGAGATGCAAACTGTTGTTCAGAAGGCAGAGATTGTTGTCAAGGCGGTAGATAGCTTTGAAGGTGATATAAAGGCTTTAAAACGTGAAATACAAGATTTGTGGGACGGTATGGACGAGTTATACAACCCACTAAAGTGAGGTATATATGTTACAACATCTTATAGGCCCTATAGCTAATATAGCTGGGGGCTACCTAAAAAACAAAGCGGAAGAGAAACAAGCTAAGCATAAAGCCAAAATGAAGGTCATTGAGAATGATGGTGAGTGGGAATCTAAGATGGCTGATGCCTCTGCCCATAGCTGGAAAGACGAATTTTGGACTATTGTGCTTTCAGTGCCCATCTTTATGATTGGGTATGCTATTGTGGTTAACGATATAACAGTGATAGATAGAGTTAAGGAAGGGTTCAGTGCTCTTGCCGGTTTGCCTGAGTGGTACCAATACTTGCTGTTTATCGCCATATCAAGTAGCTTTGGTGTTAAAGGTGTTTCTAAACTAATGAGTCTAAGAAAATGAATTTAAAGTATTTTAAAATAGAAGATTTTAACTGTCAGGAAACTGGTGAAAATGAGATGTGTCCTGACTTCTTACAGAAACTTGATGCACTGCGTGAAGTGTGTGGGTTTCCGTTTATTGTAACTAGTGGGTACAGATCGCCTAAACATAGCATAGAAGCGGCAAAAATATTTAGTGGCAAACCTGCAGGAACACATGCACAGGGTATTGCTGTTGACATTAAAGTAACGGGGGGTGCACAGCGTATGTCTATTATACGTAACGCTTCTATTATGGGCTTCAATGGTATTGGGGTTGCTAAAGGTTTTGTACATGTTGACACGCGAGAGACTACCCCAGTAGCTTGGAAGTACTAATATGCCACTTAATAAAGTCCAGTTTAACCCCGGTATAAATAAAGAAATAACTAAATATACCAACGAGGCCGGTTGGAGCGACTGTGATAAAGTTCGTTTTCGCCAAGGCTACCCTGAGAAAATTGGTGGCTGGACTAGACATGGTGGTAACACATTTACAGGTGTTTGTAGATCGCTACACCAATGGATTAGCCTTGCATTTGTAAAGTATACTGGGTTAGGTACTAATGTTAAGTTCATGGTAGAGACGGGACAAGACTATTATGATATTACGCCTTTACGGACAACTGTGTCTCTGACAGACAAAATGTTCTCCACGACCGGCGCACCTTTTATGCGCATCCTTGATCCTGCCGGCGGGTTTGTTGTGGGCAGCTACGTTACTTTTTCTGGTGCTAGTGCTGTAGGCGACCAGACTGTAGATGGGGAAAAAGTAATAACTGATGTAGACACTTTGTTTACCGACGCGACTTGTGGCTACAATAATGACCCAACCATTACTCACGACGCAAACGCTAGAATATATCCGGGTCTACCTGTTAGCGGTACGGGAATACCCGCAGGTGCGTATGTAGCGTCTATAAATTCTTCTACTTCATTTGAACTAAGTGCTTCCACAACTGGGGGGAGTGTAACAGATGGAACGTTAACTTTTGATGGGACTAAAGTATTTACGGTTGCAACTAGCTCAAATTCTAGTACGGCAGTTGGTGGCGGTACTTTTACCCTAGCATACCAAGTAAACGTAGGGCCGGACTTTCAGATACCAGTAGATGGTTGGAGTTCTTCTCCTTGGAACGCTAATCCTTTTAATGGTGGTAATGGTGGAGCAGAGTCTCTACGTGTGTGGAGTCAAGCTAACTACGGAGAAGACTTAATTATTGGGCCTCGTGGTGGTGAGATGTACTACTGGGATACAAGTGCGGGCACAGGAACAAGAGCAATACCACTAAAGAATGTACTTCATAATGGAACAATTGCGCTGTCACAAACATCTACAGGTAATATAGCCGCAATTATCCCCGGCATAACGTCTTTAGACACTAATGTAACACCAAAAATCAGGGATGGCGCTGTGGTTACATGTACCACGGCAGGTAAGATTGCTGCCGGTACAACGGTTCTGTCTAAAACGGCTAACAATGCGGTAGTTAACCTAAGCGCTAATCCGTTAGGCGATGGCACCACGTTAACGTTTGTGTTTGATAGTGATCCTATATCAGTAACTAAAGACTCAAAGTCAATAACCGTGTTCGACCCTACGTTAGAGTTTAACTATATGGTTGGGCAATACGTTACCATAGCTGGGGCTACCACCGTAGCTGCGATTACAGGCACGGTAATTAATGCTAGACACAAAATAGCTACGGTAGACTCTGCGAGTAATACATTTACTACAGAACCTATAGCTGGTGCGGAGCCTGCAAGTTCTACAACTTCTGGTGGTGGAGCTTCTGTTACATTGCAGTATGAGTTATCCGCTGAGGTGCCAGTAGTACAAGACCAGCTATTAGTCTCAGACGCGAGTCGCTTCGTATTTGCTTTTGGGTGTAACGCGTTTGGAGATGCCACAGAAGAACAAAATCCATTACTACTACGTTGGTCAGATCAAGAAAACGCTTATGACTGGCGACCCCGTTCAACTAATCAAGCAGGAGATTTGCAGTTATCGCAAGGTACAGAAATAGTGACCGCTATACAGTCACGACAAGAAATATTGGTTTTCACCGATGCTGCGCTGTACTCGCTGCAATATGTTGGTGCTCCAGTGGTATGGGGTTCTACGTTGGTTGGGTCGAATCTGTCAGTAGCGTCATCGAAGGCCGCTGCGTACGCCAACGGAGTAACGTATTGGATGGGCAAAGAAAAGTTCTACAAGTACGATGGGACAGTACAACCCTTACGTTGTGATGTTAGGAAATATGTATTTGATGACTTAGACAGGGGACAATATGAGCAGACATTTGCTGGCACCCTAGAAGAGTACCACGAGATATGGTGGTTTTACTGCGATTCTCAGCGCGTAGCGCCAAACAAGTATGTAGTATATAACTACCTAGAAGATATTTGGTATGTAGGCAGTATGGGTCGCAGTGCTTGGTATGATTCACCTATTAACGACTTCCCACTAGCTGCTACTGACACTTATAATTTAGTAGAGCATGAAAACGGTAACGACAACGGACAAGGTGCTACGCTAGAAGCCATAGACTCGTTTATAACTTCGGGTCAATTTGGCATAGAGTCGGGTACTAGTTTTACTTTTATAGATAAAGTTGTTCCTGACCTTTCTTTTGTGGGGTCTAGTGCTGGCAGTCCTTCCGTTGAAATGTCTTTATTGGCTAGTAGCGAGCCCGGCGCTGCAGATAACATCCCTGCTTCAGAAGGCGGTGTAAATGAGGGGCAAGTTGTGCTAGCGGTAGATACGGTAGATGAGTATACAGATCAGCTAGATGTTAGAGTTAGGGGTCGGCAGATGGCAATTAAGGTACGATCTAATGCTTTAGGCACTAAATGGCAGTTAGGTACTCCTAGGTTGAACATGCGTCCGGATGGTAGAAGGGGTCGTTAATGGCTACTAAGATACGCAATACCCAGAAGATTTTTACTATACCTACGCTACCTAACCCGCCACAAGAATACAACGTGGGGTGGCAAGCAAGCTACAATGCTATACTTAGGTTTTACTTTTCTAATGTAGATGAGGCCATATCTAGAGGATTACAGTTTGACACTGATGACATCATTGATGGTTCTATACCCAATAGTAAATTAGAAAACTCTACAGTGTCTTTTGGTGGTGTTACGTTAGCACTAGGTGAGTCTGATGCTACTCCTGCGTTTAATCTGTCAGATGCCACTGGATACCCTACATCTAGCCTTGTAGGTACCATTACGAATGCGCAACTAGCTGGGAGTATAGAAAATGCAAAACTATCTAATTCCACTGTCTCTTATGGTGGTGTTCAACTGTCTCTTGGGGGCACAGATGCTACCCCTGCATTCGATTTAAGTGATGCTACTAACTACCCTACATCTAGTCTAAGTGGGACTATAGCTACAGCACAAATTGCCGACGATGCTGTAACAGACGCAAAACTTGCAGATTCGATAAATTCTGCTATTACAGCTAACACCGCTAAAGTAACTAATGCTACACACACAGGGGAAGTTACAGGAGCTACAGCCTTAACGATTGCAGACGGTGCTGTAGTTACAGCAAGGATAGATGATCTGGCGGTTACTAGTGCTAAACTGGCTAGTGCGGCCGTAACGTTTGGTAAGATAGGCACGGCTGCGGTAAACGCAACGTCTATACAGCCTAACGCAGTAACCACAGAAAAGATAGCTGATGATGCTGTAACTTCTGCAAAAATAACTGGGCCGTTTAGTAGTAAGCATACTTTTAGCACTACTTCTACTTCGTCAACTATAACCACCACGTCTCCAGTTACAATATATGAGCCGGACATCCCAGCACCTCCGGGGGGTAATGAGGCTACACAATCGCTAAACGCTACAGTACGGGTTAGGTTCTATAATAGTAGTTCTAGTTCAGTAAAAGAAAACCACCAATGGAAAATGCCGGTGGCTATAAAATCAAAAACTAATGTTGGGACTTCTTTAGGTACAGCGACTTTTTTATCCTCGCCCGCTAGCTATAATGCTTTTTATTACGTATCGGGAGATAAGACCCCTATATTTGCTACTAACCGAGGGGGTTTCAGCACTAATACTACGGGGGCTAACGCTGGCTCTTTTGCAGGAGTTTATTACGATAGCGTGAATGACAGGACAGTGTTTAGAACATCAAAGTATCCTGATGCTACCACAGTGTATAATGGCGTAGAAGTGTTTTATAGCACTGTGAATTTTGCTGGCTCAGGTACCTTTGTAAACGATTTAGGTTTTAACAACAACTACCTAACAATAGGATCTACTACCGCATATCAGACTATAGAACTTCCTCTAGTGTTTACTTTTGGTAGATCAACTACAGCTACCGAGGTTAGAATACAGTTTGACCATGTATCTAGTACAACCAACATAAACGCTGTTATAACCGGTATTAGCGGGTACGTGGAGAACACAGTATGATACAAATAGGGTATACGAAATTAGTGGATAATGAGCCTGTAGATGTAGTAGACTCTACACTTGAAGATGATATGCCTGCAGCGAACACTGCTGCGGCTGCGCTTCAAACTTCGTTATCTGGAAGAACTGACATAGATACTCTATTTATGCAGCAGTATGTTGGGGAAGACGACGAAGACGGAAACAGAATATATAATAAATTCGCATTTCTTGACCCAGCATAGGGCTACCAATGGCCGAAAAACAATACGACACGCAAGATGGTATAGATGTTAGAACCCGCGAGGACGGCACCTATTCTCCTTTAGATATAGATCAGAACGGCGTAGTAGATGCCCTTACTGACGGGTTGCTGGTACTTCGTTATTTATTTGGTTTGGAGGGTGATCAGGTAACAAAAGGGGCTCTGGCCGATGACGCTACTCGCACGGCTGAAGAAGTACAAGAATACCTTGAATGGGTTAAAGCGCACGACGAATCAGAATTATTCAAAGCATTTGACCTTGATAATAGTGGGGATTTAGACGCTCTAACTGACGGCTTGATTTTTCTTAGATCCGGTTTTGGCTTAAAAGTTGATGCTGCAGTAGAAGGAGCTATTGCCTCTCCAGTTTTAGGATTAAACGAGGACGGTAGCACGCAATTTGGCGAACTTTACGCCACAGCACAAGAAATAGCTGCTAACCTCGATAACGCTCTAAATGTTCTACAACAAATCCCTAAAGATGACCAAGGTAACTATGGCGCAATAGACCCAACAGCCGAGCCAGAACCTGAACCAGAGCCTGAACCAGAGCCTGAACCAGAACCTGAGCCAGAACCTGAGATAGTAGACATACGCACCGACCCTGCATATGCGTATGAGGATGAAGATGGGGACGGCGCGCCAAATTGGGTGGATCCTGCCCCCTACAACTCAGACATAAAATCTGACCTAGCCTACGAAAGGTATTTCCTAGAAAAATACTGGAGGCAAACAGGTTATTTTGAGGGTAAAGGTTTTAATGCTTCGCAGGATCTTGGCGAGGCGTTTGTAACTCCTGAAGACTACGACCCCCAAAACTTATTTACCTATGATACCGACAAAGACGGAATTGCCGACTGGTACGAGATGGTAGCTGAAATTGACTATCAGGATATGCAGGCTAACGGCAATGAGGATTGGAACGTAGATACCTTGCTATCTGAGAGCGAGTGGGACGAAGTACTATTTGGTAACAGTATGGACTACACGTCCGACATTACCCTCGGCCAAGCATTAAACCTAAGATGGGATGCTCCAAACAATGATTTGGACAATGATGGAGTACCCAACGTAGAGGATGCATTCCCTTATTTATCTACAGAATGGGCAGACGGTGACGGAGATAGGCTAGGTGACAATGAACAAGATCCTGATGTTAACGTAGCTGACCCAGACCGCGTAGACTCTGACGGTGACGGGGTATTTGATGTAGATGACGATTTCCCGAACGATGCCTCTGAAACTGTTGATTCCGACAACGATGGTGTAGGTGACAATGCTGATGCATTCCCGAACGACGCATCAGAAACTGTTGATAGTGACAATGACGGAACTGGTGACAATGCAGATGCGTTCCCGAACGATGATTCTGAGACTACTGATACTGACAATGACGGTACCGGTGACAACACCGACTTCTACCCCGAAGACGAAACTAAAACCGAAGCCCCCGACTTTGATAAGGACGGGGTTGCGGATAACATTGATGCGTTCCCCTACGACCCCAATAAAACGGAAGCTGACCCTGTGGCTGAAACTCCTGTCCCTAGAGGAGCGGAGCCTGTTGTTAATGGCACATTGCACGCTATGGGGGCTGCGCAAGAGGAAGTTGAAAAAAGAGAAAAAGAATACTCGGAACGTTTCTATTTGCACAAAGATGATGAAACGTACAACCATCAAAATACAGACGAATTAAAAGAAATATTGGGCATAGATAGCATAGCCCAATTTGAAAACGGGCAAGGACTATCAACTGGCACTAATGCCATACTGTACCAAGGGTATGAGCGACCGCTCACAGCTGACGAGTTGTACGAAGGGTGGAAACGCATAATGGGTGGGGCTAAAACCGTTCGAGACCCTAGATCTCCCCTGTTTGGTGGTTCCACGTCTGGTGATTCTAGGTTGGTGGATATGGGTGAATTATCTGTAGGAACTCAACCCTTTTCCAATATGAGTGGGGCTTTTGGCGACTATGGGTATATATGGGATGCTCAAGAATACACTTATACAGACTCCAAAGGAAACGAAGTAACAGAACCTATAAGCATAGCTAACGTTTACGATTTTTGGTTTGGGAGTAACGAAAACGACTACAGTTTATTTGACCCCAGAAATCAAAGTATGCTTATGGCAGGTGCCATGCCTATAATTTTTAACGGTGAATATAACGTTATGACTAGGGCGGCGCAGATGCCCAAACTTTATGACTTTAACATGTCCGGCGGCGTGGCATCAATGGGTTTAGGTGGGGTATACAACCCACTATTCCCACAAGACGATGTATTAGTTTACTACTCTAGTAAGGAAGCCGCGGAGAGACAAGACCCTTCTGAGATAGTAGAGATAGTAAGAAACGTGCCGGGAGCATATTACGACAAAGAGCAAAGATTCCTTGATGCCAAGGCCGCAGGTACTGCTGTATCTATGACCATGCATCCTGACGTAGATTACCTATCGACTGCAGACCGACGTAGGATAGCCGCCGACCAGTATGTGAAAGATCATTCTCAGGGGGTTTTATGGGAAGCCGGCGCTACTAATGCCGGACAAGCTATAACCTTCGACATACAGACAGGCGAAAACCCCGACGGCAGTGCTATAAGCCTTTTAGAGGGGTTTGAGACTAAATACAACTATATTGCGGAAGAGAACGGGGTTCCGGTACGTGCTGAAGACCCTACGGCAGGGCTAATACGTGGGGCAGACGAGATACCCGATGTACAGGATATAGTAGACGCTTATTTTATGATAAGAACGCCCGCTTTTGGTGTAGATAATGCGTATGCTGCTAACACATGGCTTGCTAGCCTAGACCCACTCTTGCAAGATATGTTTTACGACCGAGACGTATATAACCCCACCCCAAATGTATTAGACGACTTAATAGCTACTATAGGGGATGCAAAAATAATAGCAGAGGGGGGGCTAGAGAGAGTTGACCCAGAGAGTATTAAGGCATGGAGTGACGGGTTTAAAGGCACAGATGCCGAGAAAAAATCTGCAAAAGAGTTATCGGATGCGCTAACGAGCTATCATTCGGGAGAGTATCTAGATTTTGGTGCGCTTAGCATTATATCAGAGACTAATAAACTTGCGGAGGTAGGATTTAACGCTTCGGTTGCCGAGCAAGGAGAAGACGTATCCGTAGGTACAGGCACATTACTGAACGAGTTAAAAAGATCTAACTCTATTATAGGTATGCAGGATGTATGGTACGTTGAAGAACGAGACGACCAACCCGAGTATCAAGAGATTACATCTAACGCGGTTAATCTGGAGATGGATAGGCAGCTTAAATACGCTATAGAGCGTTCTGCCCCCTATATGGGTGATGGGTATAATGCGTGGAGTAACCTACAAACGTCTTATACCGGTATGGACTTTGTGCCCCCCACCACTTTTGGGACTGCTGACGGGTACCCCACAATCATGCAAGATGCGTTGTTTTATGATGCACGGTGGATACGCGCATACAACTCTTCGGTAGTAGCTAGGTTTGAACCCCCGATGTACATGGAAGTGCCAGAAGAAAACCAAGCGAGGTTATGGCCGGGAGGGGAAGATAGCGGTGAGTTGTGGAGAGATACTTCTCGGCTATATATGAAACTACCTTCTTCAGCACCAAAAGAGAGAGACCCAGCCCTACAACCACCCGGTGATCTTGAATTGTTTGGCGGGGCTCCATATATGACCCCGCTGGGCTCTCAATTTGAATATATAGATATGGATGCTCCTTACCGAGCGTACCAAAAAGCAATAAAAGAAGGAAAAACAGAAGCTCAAGCTCTAGCGGCTGCGGCTGAAGCACCTAACCCTAATGATTTTATAACTAAGACTTGGGCAGAGATGGGGGAAGACAGGTCGATACGGGCCAATAGGATGGTAGGGGCCTATGATGCAGGCGGGCAGGGCCTTTACTCAGCATCAGCTTGGGATACTTCGCAGGGTGGTTATCCCGCAGACTCGTATGCAGAAAACTCTCCTGATGGTGGGGTGTGGATAGATATATCTAATGGTATGGCACCAATAGGTTCGTACACTATGATGTACGTTGCGCAACCTCCGTTTGTAGAAGAAGTAACTGGTTGGTCTAGCCCTATAGGTCAACTTTTTAGCACTGCTTTAGCCATAATAAGCCCTGCAACTTATTTAGTACTTCAGGGAATACGAGCCCTTGATGGCGAGACATTAAAAACAGGTGACTGGATAAATATTGTAACCGCGGGTTTAAAAGTAGGTGGTAAGCTACAACCGGGCGGTACTAAAGCCGAAGCTGAGGTTGCAGGTGAAGCCGCTAGAGACGAAGCCATTGCTTCAGCGGGTAATCTTGATGGGCAGGCTCTCGCTGGTGTGGGCGACGCTGCTTACGCCGCCGCATATACAACTACTATTAATGGTATAGGTATAGCAGGGTTAACGGCAAAACAAACGGTAGTTCTTATAAACGCGGCGGGTGGGGAGGATATTGGCACGGCAATTTTTACCGCGTTTGGCCCAGACTACCTAAGTAAAGGGTTCGAGAACCTAGGAGTAGATCCTTCTTTTTACACTAACATGAGCGAACCTGTGCAAAAAGGGTTTACCAAGTTATTGACTGCTCGCATGGACGGCAAAACGTTTACTGAGGCGTTACAAGAAGGCGGAGTAGAGTTTTTTGCGGAATACATGTCTGATAACGACCTAGTGGGCGAAGTAAAACTAGTAGTTGATAACTTTTTATCTGATTTAGGCCCTGCTATTTCGGCGGTAGGTGATTTATTCAACGAAAGTCAGTTGGGCGGTGCTCTTGATGCGGTGCTTGATCTAGTGCCAGAAGATTTCATAAGAGGATTAGGAGAAATATTAGACGATGTGGAAGATACTGTAGATCCTATATTAGCTTTAGCGGAGAAAGGGCTAGATGTTGTTGATGATGTAGTTGTAGCGCCGTTAGTAGAGCTGGTAAAAGGTGCGGGCAATCGCATAGAGTTAGCCGTAGAGGGAGTAGTGGATTTGTTCCCCGACGGACTTCCCGAGGGAATAGAGAATCAAATAACCGCTATTGTCGAGGGCCTAGAAGAAAAGTCTAAACTTTCGTTTGCTAACCTACCGGATGCCTCTAAGAAGGCTGTAGAGAATAGTGTGGCCCAGCTCATTGTTAATGGGGAGATAGAGTCCCAAGGCCTAAATACAGCATTTACTAAAGAGCTTATAACCGCAGAAACAGTAAACGAGCTAATAGAAACAAGTGAAGGCAAGACAAAAGACGTATTAACCGCTATTGGCCCGGGAGTATTGACTACCGCCATGCGTGCATCCATAAACATGGGTCTTGCCGGTGGGAGTGTCGGTGACACGTTTATACAAACCATTGCTACATCAACGGCGAATGCCCTTAAATATGCGGCAGATGCTGGGGGCATTGAGGGATTAACCCGAGAAATAAGTCAATTCCAAGATAATATTTCTGGGGAACGAAGACGTGTTGAAGAAGCCGCGGCAATAGCAAACGGTAAAGATGACGACATGCGTGAGGTTATAGGAGAAATAGGCCTTATAACCGGGGATATAAACACCCGACAAACAGAATTAAGCCGGTTATACGAAATAGCTATATCCGCCGACGCTAGCGCTGTTGACATCGCCCGATATGAGCAGTACGCAGCAGACTTTATAAATGTTTTGCCTGAGTTACAATCGGATTTAAATGATAAGAAAGGTACCTTAGCTGATATAGAAGGTGAATACGATCGGGCAGTCTCCGTGTACACGCAAGCCGTAGAAGATCTAGAACAATACTCTCGAGACACCGACCCTAAATTACAACTAGAATTTTCTAACATGTACGTTGCGGTATCTGCTGAATTGAATGAAGATTTTGTTACGAACTGGCCACAATATGCGCAGGTCAATGGGTTAGGAGCAGACGCTACGCTAGCTGATGCTGCTAGGCATTATCTTTCTGAAGGGTACGTAGGCAGTGTGCCTACCACAGTTGAAGAATATAATGCCAGAATAAGCATGGCCACTAACGCGTTTGTGGATGAGGTGGTTGCAGACTCGGGAATTAATTTTTCCTACCTAGCGCCCAACAGCCGAGCTAGTATACGGGAGGCAATACTAAACGAAGTGAGTACCTTTGCCGGTGTCGAAGGCGTTACCCCCCTACAAATGTTAGAAACTATGCGGGATGACTCCACCTACCGCGATGGATTTAAGGCAGGGACTGAGTTTGATAATGTCATATTGCAGGCGTACAACCAGTCTTACATTACCGCAGAAGGCGCACCTCTAAACTTTACAAATTTGGGAGACGTAGAAAACTACGCTCTAGAGCTACGTGCTAACCAGTTTACTAATGCATACGCCCCTATAGATATTAAGACTGGCGCTCCCGTTGATCCAGCAGCGTATAGCCAATACCTCACTGACCTTATTGATGGGCAATTATTTGTTTCGTTGAACGAAGACGGAGATTATACGTGGGATGCCGCTACCGAGACGATTAAGTATAACGCCCTAACAGGTTTACAGGAAGTTGTTGATACTGTCCCGGGGAAAACACTTTCTCAGATGGCCGCAGAAGACCCTATATTCTATGTACAAACCTTGGGTGAGATTGAAGACAACGCCGCCGCGGTTAACTTGGTAGCAAAGGTACAAGAAGAAACAGGCGAGACTTTTGAAATACCTGACTACTCAGATACTGTATTTGGCACGCCAGACTCAGAGTTACCTTGGATAGTAAGAGTTTCTAGAGACTATATGCGAGATATAGCGGTAACACGCCAAGAATACTTAGGTAAAGTAGAAGAACTAGAATCTTTTGAAGGCCCACTAACCCCTGAACAGGAATTAGAGTTAGAAGAAACTAGAGGCGCTTACGAAACAGCCGACCGACAGTTAATGACTGCTTACAACGTCATAAATGTTGGAGAGAGCGTAGTAGGGGCTTACAACACAATATACCAAACTTTTGGTGTGGCGGGACAAGAAGGTAGGGCTAGGAAGGAAGGCGAAAAAGCCATGTTCAACGCCATACAGCAGGGTATGGATACCGACGAAGCTAAAGAACTAGGCGCTAAGGTTACTGAAGAACTTATGGCGCAAATAGATTATTCTCCATTAAGGGACAATGAACTTAACCGTACGTTAAACATGCTAGAGGGTGCAGCCAGAGGGTTCGTACCCGAGGCATACACAAAAGAAGTAGATGAGATGTATGCTCGTTGGGATGAGGCCGAGACTTTTGGTGAAGGTGTTGTAGCAGTATTCGGTTCTATAGCGGCTACTCCAAGGGCTTTTTGGAACGAAATTATAATACAAGAGCTTGGAGAGACTGCTATCCAAATAGCTACCTCTGGGAGTTTGGGTTTTGTGACTAAAGAAGTAGCTAAGCGGCAGGCGGATAATATACTTGCAGAAATGACCTCCGTTCAGATAGGTACAGGTGTCTATACTGCTAACGTGGCGCAAGATATAGCAATGGAATACGCACAGAATGTAGAGGAAGTATACGACACTACTATGTCTTTGTTATTTACTAAAGACGAGTATGTAAATCCCCCGCAATACATAGCAGATCAGGGCGAGGACGCGGTACAAACGTACCGAGAAGGTTTAGAGCAAGGGTATAACCAAATAGCTTTTGACACCTCTGTAAATGCAGGTACTTTTGCTATGGCTACGGTACTTTTTACCTTACCATTTGAGGGCGGCTTAGATAAGTTACTATCTAAAAAATTCTTTGGTGACGTTGGACTAGATACACTAGAGTTAGTAGCGGAAGATACAAATTTAATTCGCAATACTGTTGGTGACTACCTATCAGTAATAGGTAAAGAAGGTCTCGCCGAGGGTATACAAGAAGGTCTTACTGTGGGGTATGCCGAGAACGCATACTATAACTTAGGGTTTACTGACCGCCCAGCTGCCGCTCAGGTAGGCGTAGGTCTGACTGTGGGTAGTATAGCAGGTGCAGGTACTACGGCGATTATAGCCCCACTAGGGTACTCAACCCCACAAGCGCAGGTTGCTAGCCAAATAAACGACCCTCTAGGTAGGGTGCTAGTTAATACCGATTATGAATTATATCAAGCTGTTGAGTCGGGAGATGTGTCTAAGGTTAGTGAGTTAATAGCTGCTGTTGGACTAGCTACTGTTATTCCTATGAACATGGAGCTACTAAACGCCACGGACGACAGTTATATTTTGACTTCTTCTGAAGTAATAGAGTCTTATGAGAGCATGGGACTAACTCCAACCCAAGATTTTGTAGACCAAGTTGCTTCTACCCTTACTATAGATGCTGATACAGGGCAAATAATAACCACAACTCCAATTGCTGACGATTCTAACTTAGATGATGACTTGGCGTATTATTGGGCTAGTACGTTTGGCGATGAAGATTTACCTAATAAAACGGGGTATACTTCGGAAGAGCATTTTGATGTAGTACAACATGTACGGAACATGGCAGATGGGTTAGTGCCTCTATCAGATAGTTTTAATTACGATGGAGATGCTGCGGTTACTTATGACGATGCCAATGCGTATATACTTAATTTACCTAGATATGAACGAGAACTGTTTGACAACTACAGGCGTGACGTAGACGCGGGAACTATAGAACATGTACCTACAGACGTTGTACAGACATTAGGCGGATCACTTATGACTAATGAAGAGTTTGACCAACTTAAAGAAAACATACAAACGTTGATGGACGCGCCAGTGCCACCTACAAAAGAAGAAATAATAGATGCTCTGTCGGCGGATCCATCCTTACAAAACGTATTGAATGCGCAGGTAGTTGCGGCGGTAGAAACCGCATTTCTAAACGCTGATAACCAAGCTACTTTTGCGGCGGAAGTGGTAAATAGTCTAATAGAGTCTGATACCATAGGCACTTTGGCGGAAGATGCGGTTAAAAGTATTGTAGGAGACCCCGACGCTGCGGAAGCTGAGGGGGTGTTTGCGTTAATAGCAGAC
>Ga0181388_1000275_pt1 | contig 17738 bp, 25 predicted proteins | sample 11SPOviralmetaG_FD_130120 | JGI IMG/M metagenome (GOLD analysis project Ga0181388, IMG submission 130120) | Marine viral communities from the oligotrophic San Pedro Time Series (SPOT) site, San Pedro Channel, CA, USA - 11 SPOT_SRF_2010-05-17 | ecosystem: Environmental > Aquatic > Marine > Strait...
CCCTTCGGGGCGCACTTTGGTGCGTATGGAAGAATGACCGCCTATTCAACCAATGTGCACAATAAGTACAAAGCGCCTCACGGAGATTCAAGAATAGACCCGAGGAGGCTCGAGAGTCTGGAGCGAGAAAATATGGTGCTTCGCGGTGAAGTAAGAAAGCATATGAATATCGCGCAGCGTGCCTATGACCAGAAGAGTAAGATTGCACAAATTCTATTTGATAACAAAGAATCAATACCAGAAGGTCTCTATGTCGAACTCATGAACAGTCTCGTTTGAAGCCCTTAGGGGTGCACTTCGGTGCGTGTGGAAGAATGACCGCCATGAGAACCCTTCTCGAGGAACACCTTCTAAAAGAAATCAGCGAGGTCGAGTGTGAAAACGAAAGATTGCGGGAAGAACATCGTCACCTTAAAAATGAAAACTGTTTTCTCAAAAATAAGGACTACCAAAACAGGGAGAGAATAACCGATTTCAAAAGAAAATGTAACGAAATCACCGGGGACTACTATAGAACTGTAAATAAGTTAGTTCATGAAAAAGCCATGTTAAGAAGTAAAATTCATGACATCCTCTTTTATAATCAAACTAGTATCTCTGATGGGTTATATCTGGAAATGATGAATCTATTAAAAGATTGAAACATGAAAAATATCTAACAAAACCAACTTCCTTTGGGATGCACTTCGGTGCGTGTGAAATATTACTAAAAAATACCTTTTTTAGTTTTTTTGATTAAAACTAAATAACAATGACACTGTATTCTACAAACACCATCAACAAATACCGCGCACCAGTAGGTGATTCAAGAACAGATGCTAATAAAATTGAAGGTTTAGAAAGAGAGATCTTTTTACTGAAATCACAGTTGAGAAGGGAAAAAAATATTTCTGCTCTAGCTAAGTCAAATATCTTTAACAATAAAAATAAGAATGATATCCCAGGTGGAATATATATTAAATCAATGAATAGCATTAAGTAAAAGTCCCTTGGGACGCACTTCGGTGCGTGTGAAAATAGAATATGGATAATTACGTAAGACCTGTAGTTATTCACCCACGTGGAGAACTTGCTTTAATTACTTCTGATATAAAAGACGATGTAAAAAATTCAGATAGGTGTTTCAAATACTGCCTATCTATTTTTGGATTTAACGTGTGTTTTTATAGAAATGATTATATACCATATTATCAAGAAGAAGATTTTGATTTAGTATCATTTTTTATGGTAATCGAGTAAAGTCCCTTGGGACGCACTTCGGTGCGTGATGACTTTTCGTCTAGATTTTTATGAAAATAAACTCATTCATTTCAATCAAGAACTTGATTACATTCTTTATAAAGATCATATCAGTGATTATGAATTGTGTAGTATAATACATATTAAATATAAGATAAAACATATTGAAAGAATTATAACTACTATTTTAAGTCATGTTTATTATATAAAATATATGGAAGAAATCAATTTAAATGTAGATTATGTAAAAAAATATTTCATTTAAAGTCGTGTTACATAAAAGAATTAGTATGTTTGCTCCTTTCGAATTTGATATTAAAATGTCGGATATTTCAGTGTGTGAGGATTCCGAAGAGTATGAAGTGTTAGATGTCTGGGCAGGTCCAAGATGGAATAGTGAACTTAGAAAAAATAATAACAGGGCAGTATGTGTAAAATGGTTTGATAAGTCTGTTTCTGTAGAGCCTGTATGTAATCTCATTGATAATTACTCGGAGACTATAACTGAAAAAATGATACCAGTTCTGAATACATGGATAAAACATTCTAATCCAAAAGTTAGATGTCTATTTTGTAAATGCCATGTTAAAACTGAAATACTTACATGTAATAATTGTTATGAGAAATGTAAATGGTTAAAACAGGTTGTAAATGTTAATTCTAATAAAATTTTACCAACGAAGCGTAAACATCAACAGATTTAAAAAAATAAAATATTCCACATTATAATGGAGGGAAAGAGATCACTAGAAAATCCAGAAATTTTGCCACCCAAATTGTGTAGACAGGACGGAATTGATTATCATGGGTATCGTGTCGAGTACGACAGGCTCGGGAGAAATATTACTGAACAGAAAGTCCGTCAAAATAAAGAACAATGGATTAAGGTTAAATATGCAAAAAAAAATATTAATTAAATATAAATGATATCTGATCCAGAACAAGCTCTTGCTTCGGCGGAAGTAAAAATGGGTGGTCTCAAGAAAAAGGTTAATGCTGCTTCTTGGAACGACGACTATGAAAATTTAATACGTGAATGGGGTGAAAAAGCTGCTGGTCTTCGTTTTATGCATGGTGCATCATCTAGTTATTGGCGTAGCATTTCTAACAATCTGACACTGTACAGTATTGTAGCGACAACAGTAGCTTCCGCTGCTTCACTTGTTGCTGGTAGTATAGACTCGGCTGATATTAAAGACGCGGTATTATTCTCGGCAGGTGGTGTTGGTCTATTAACTTCTTTTATTCAGAGTCTTAAAAAGTTTTATAATGCCGAGGAAAAGGCAGCAGAACATGGTGCTATTGCAAAACAATGGGGTACATACTACCGTGCCATTACACTTCAGCTTGGTATGTCACGTGAAGATCGTAGACCATCTGATGAACTATCCGAGTGGGCTCTTAAGGAATATGAACGTTTACAACAGGAGGCTTTACCTATAAGAGGTTCGGATATTGCTTCTTATAAGAAAAAGTTCTCTGGTACACAGCAAGCTTTACCCGATAACTGTAGAGATGACTTTTCTATTAAGGTTTACGGGCGCACAACTAGCACAATTGAAAAAATAAGTAGTTCTATTGATAACTAACTTAAAAAAAAAAATAATTAATAATAATTAAATGAGTGGTTCTTCTTTAAATATTATTAATTATAGTGGTGTTGGTACACAAGCTCAAAGAACTTACAACGGAGATACACCCATTGACTCGGTTGAGTCTTCTTTTATAACAAAAAAGGACTATACTAGGAAGTATATTTTTGGGTCCGGATTAAATGAAATACACTCTTCTTCTGGTTCTTCTAAGTTTGGGACTACACAGACGTTCAAAATACCAGATTTAGTTGATTCAGTGGGAGATATATATTTAAATGTAAGAATACTATATAAAAAAAAATCCGAATCTGATGTGCGTCAACTTCCTAGATTCTCAATTTCTTTACTAATTAAAAAAATTACCGTAGAAATAAATGGTAGTATATTTCAAGAATTAACTGGTACAGACATAGTATCCTACAATTATACAACCATGAATGTGAATGACTTTTCTCATTTTTTTGCCTTAAACCAAGGTTATTACATGACGGAGTATGGTTATACAGATTTTTCAAAAAAAGCGCAACAGGATCCTATAGACGCTTCTTCTATTATAAAATTACCAATTTTTTGCGGAGGTAACGTAGACAATTCTTTTTTAAAATTGCAGAATTTCAATAATAATTTTATCATTAAGATAGAATATGTGGATAGTAAAATAGACGCGGTTGGTACCTTTGGTGATACAGATATTGCCGACCGCGTAGAAACCATTTACGATTTTACTAATTCTCTATTTGTTAGAACGTATACTATTTCAAATCTGGAAAGAAATTTGATCGTAAGTAATCCCGTGTCTAAAATACACTTATTTAATCAAGGAGTTACCGAGACATTTTCAAAACAAGAGGCAGGTGAATCTAGTTTTTTCACGTTTGACTTGTCATTTACTACTTTATTGGCGTCTCATATAACAATAATAGGTAGATATCTTACTAATGTTTTTGATGCGGTTTTGTCATCCGCAGAATTATTACTCGATGGACAAAGTTATTGCGGTAAAGTACCGGGAAATTTATTACTTGTAGCATCTGATAAACAACAGGATGGTGTGGTACACGAGGCACAAACAGGACCGAGATTGTTTAACTGTTATATTTTACAGGTAGCGAGTAAATTTTTCTCGGAAGATGGTATCCCATTTAATAGATATAACAAAATTCAATTAAAATTAGAATTTAGAGAAAAAAGTCTGCGAGGCGATGTATATAAAAAACCCACACAAATTTCAGTAACAGTTTTTGGTACTAAAGCTTTGGTTTATACAGATGGTGTGTCATCGGCTCCTTTTTAATTTGCTAAAAAAAAGACATATTAACAATAACAGTCAATGCAAATTGAAGATATGGATATCGATACTATCTGCGACAGACTCGAAGCTGTTAAGACTTGCGAGTATATCAACCTTAGAATAGTTTCAGACTTAAATGTATTAATTCATGAAATATCAAAGAGTCAAACATTCAAGATTAATATTTATGACATGTGTGTTCAATGTGGTAATAATTTAGTTTATGATCAAGAATATCAAATTTCGGAAGAGGACATCGCTTGGCTTAAAACAGAAGGTAAAAAACATTTCTTTGAAAAATTACACACGTTTCTACCAATTGATAACTCAGAAAAATACAATGATGTAAATGTTATATACTCGCAACTTCTGAATCTTTTTTCTTTACAAGTTTACTAACTTAAAAATTTAAAATATACAAAATTATATGAGTATTAATCTTATCATTGGATGCATGTTTTCTGGTAAAACATCTGAATTAATAAAAATAGCAAAAATGAATAAACTACTTTCTAAAAAAGTTATTATTATTAATTTTGATGATGACACTAGATACACTGATAATGACAAGATTTGTACTCATGATCTTGTTACCTTAGATTGTATACCTTGTGGTATGAATATTTTTCATGTAAGTAGTACTCAAGACTATCATGATGCGGACGTTATCTGTATCAATGAAGGACAATTTTTTAATAATTTAGTTTCATTTTGTCTTCAAGCGTGTTCAGAAGGAAAACATATACATGTATGCGGTCTAGACGGTGATTATCTTAAGAGACCATTTGGTGAGATATTGAAACTTATCCCACATTGTGAGTCTTTAGTTAAATTAACAGCGTTGTGTCTTAACTGCAATGATGGAACAAAGGCGTGTTTTACAAAAAGAACGTGTAATTCTAATTTAACAATTGTAATAGGTTCTATTGAAAGTTACGTCCCAGTCTGTCGTAAATGTTATTTAAAGAATTAAAATATTAAATAACATTAAAATGGATGAGTATTATAAATATCAAGAAATTATGGATAAAGTTCAAATTATTGAAAAAAAAATTGACTTAATTATTTTACACCTAAATGGTCTTAATAAAGATACAAAAAAAATGTCAGACCACATAGATTTCATAGATAAAACGTATGATAAGATGAGTGCTCCTTTGATGTGGGTGTGTGATAAAGTAAATAATATCAGAGGAGTAAAAAATGGTCCCGAGAATCATGCAATCACAGACACATATACAAGACAAAGAAGTACTATCGATGATCAAGATTAAATTACCTTAAAGAATTAAAAGATATTTAATTATTAGTATAAAATGAATAAATATTTATTTTATACTATTAAAGCTTTGGATAAAAATCTTAACTCTGACGTAATTCAAGTTATATGGAAAAATATTAAAAAAGATACTGCCTTATTTATTCAAGAATCTATTCTCAAAAGATACTTACATAAAATAGCTAAAAACTGTATGATTTTTCTACATTTATGTAATATTGCACAGGGATATGATCCTATAAGTTTAAATATCGAAAGATTTATTTTCCACGCGAAAAATAATGTCTGTTATTCATATATTCAAGATCCGGCTCTTTGGCTAAGGTATATCATATTATTAAAGAATTTTAATAATATTCGTCCTTTATATACCACAATATTAAACGATATATATATGAAAATAATTTTAATCTCTTAAAACAATAATAATTTTTTAACAGTAACATGTAGATTGTTTATATTAGAGTTAGTTAAATTTTTTACTTGGAGTATTCCGGTATCCGTCGCGAATGATGCTTTAAATATATTTGAATTATTAATTTCGTGCTCTATAGAAAATATATCGTCATTTTTTATTTTACTGTGTGTATATTTACCTAGATAACCATTACCTTCTGAATCTTCGATCAAACAGGTAAGTGAAGAAACAGTTCCAGATGATAAAGCGTCTATAGATTTAATATCTTTTGTATTAATCCCGTCTGCAACAATAGAAAATGTATCATCATCTTCTACTTTAATAAGAGACTTTTCAGTTTTAGTTTTCGTAAATTGATTTTTTAAGATGTCAGTATTTGTCTTATTCAATCTTTTAATCTGTTCCAAAAGCATAGCGTGTCTTCTATTTTCGTGCTTCTCTATACTTTGTATTTTATGATTAACTAAGTCTGTGTATTCTTCATCCCCCAACGTTTTTATACTATCATTCAGATAATCATTTAAATTATATTCTACATCCTTGTCAATATTTTCATCTTTTATTAAATTTTCATTGTTAGTAATATATTTCAATATAAATATAAATATAAATACATATATTAACAATTTAATGGTAATATCCATTTTACTTTGTATTAATATATAAAAATTAATTTTTTAAATGAAGAATATTATAATAAAAAAAAATATTAGAATATAATTAAATGGATAGTGAACTATTAATAGGAACCGTAATATTAGCAATAATTGTTTATTTATACCTTACAAAAAATTCATCGAATAAAGAACTTAATAGTGAAGATGAAATTAGTGATCTTAAATCTAAGCTAAATTCTGCGAACTCTAGAATTTCTAATTTAGAAAAAATGATAAAAATTGAAACGACAAACACCGCCCGTGACAGAAAACACGTGCATGATACATTGGCTTTACAGTCTGAACAAAGACGCTTCGATAATATACAGTTATCGGGTATAATTGACAGACACTCTAATCTATCTGGGACGACACCACATCCACACTAATTTATTTTAAAAAATAATTTAAATGTATTTATAAATTGTGAAATGCTACTAAATTATTTAAAATACTCTCTTAGAAACCATGACGGTTCACACGATATACAACACTCTTATAGAGTACTATTAAATCTATCTAAATATTACGATATAGACAAATACAATTCAGTCGCGTGTCTTTTTCACGACTCATGTGACCCTAAATATGTTAATAAATATGAAAAACTTAATGAATTAAAAGAAGTACTGGTTACAACTTCTCATTATAAAATAGATGAAATAGATGACATAACGGCTGCAATAGAAAATATATCATATAAAAAATTATTAAAAGACGGAGAACCTACTTTTTTAAATGAGAGAAGTTTTAGAATATGGAGACAAGTATCTGATGCAGACATGTTAGATGCTATAGGTAAAAATGGACTTATAAGATGCTTATTATACGAAGGTTATACTGGAAATTTAGATCTAGATGCTGCTTTAGATTATATAACAATAAAATTGAGAAATATAGATTATTATATAAGCATTAGAGATGAAAACATTACCAAACTTAAAAATGAAATGATATTTTATGCTCAGAATATAAGAACTCGTAAAGAATTAAGGACGATAGCAACCTCTATAATGTTAGAGGGGAACAAAAGAAAACCTTTTGATGAAATAATAATTAATAGTGATATTTTCTTTTAAAAAAAATAATTTGTAATTACTAAATGACACAGGCTTCATTGAGACAGGAAATAAATAATTATCTCGACACGGACCCATTTATTAAAAAATTAATGGTGTCTGGAGAAATAGACAGTAACACTGGACAATATAAAAACACAAGAAATGGGGCTTTAAGATGGGTAGACATTCCAACCAATCGTGATAAAACTAGTTCTATAACCAACACTAGCATGCAGTTTTTAGCAGTGAAAACTTACGACGGTAGGGAATCTTTTATTATATATAATGCTTTAAATGTTGATAACCGAGATTCCCAATCTGCTACTGTACATTTTAATAATAAGGGTCATCTCAAAGTAAATAATAGAGCAATGAAAAATGATACAATGCCTTTTTCTAATAAGGCCCAAGAATTTTCCGCACCAAATAATATTAAAAATCTTTCAACACGGGGTAATGGAAGAGCAAACTTTTATTTCTATTCTCATGAAACAGTATTCAGTAGAAATTTAAAGTGGATTCTTTATAGAATACCAGGTAAGAAATACAATGATTCTAGTGTTAGTTCTATAGAGACTAATACAGGAGATATGGAACCCCCATTCCCCGTTTACGTTCTTCTTTATAACACGATTCAAAGACCAAATTTCAGAGATCTTTATGTAAAGATGTCTAATAATGAAGGCTTCAATGCTTTACCAAGCAATATGGTTTATACCTCAGATGGTAAACAATTTACATATGATATTCTTATCTCAAAATATTGTAACGGTTTTGTTGTTAAGAAAGGACGTCGCCTAGGGAAAAAAGTAGAACATTATGCAGACCCATCATGTACAGTGGCTTTGACAGAACAATTCGCAATTTTCTCTAATAACATAATTGGGTTAAATATTACGTACCCCTTTGCTTTAAATCATTATTATTCGGGTGGGGTATCTGATTATAATACGATGGTAAATAGATTTTCAACTTATCAAAAAGACAATGTTTATTGCCATGGCAGAGTAAATTCACACACGGCATTATCTTACTTAGAGACTAACAACCTGGTTAACCTTCCCCAAACAGTAAGAAAAACCGAATCTTTTATGAATGCACTCGTAAATAAACAGAGAATGGGTTTCTTACAGGGTAGCAGTACCGTATTAGATAATAGTTTAGATTCTATTATACAAACTAGTATGGCTTGTGTTTCTAGAGATGTTGTAAATTTAACATGCCTCACTACTGTAACTGCTGGCGGTGATGTAAATCTTCAAAGTGCTGATACTGGAAATGAGTGCAGTGTTAACCAAAATTCGGGCGCCGGTGACGAAACCACTTCAATATCAGATAATGTTCCTGCTAATGACCCCGACGATGACCCCGATAATGACCCCGATAATGACCCCGATAATGACCCCGACGATGACCCCGATAATGACCCCGATAATGACCCCGACGATGACCCCGACGATGACCCCGACTCTGACCCCGACTCTGAAGACGACGATGACCCCGACTCTGACCCCGACGAAGAATCAGGTACCGATAAAGAAGATTACACTAAGATTATTATTATTACTGTACTAGCGGTATTACTAGTCATAATAGCCTTATATTTTATTTTAAAATATTATATGAAATAAAAAAAATATTATGTAATAATAAATGTCATCTAATACAGATCTTTCTGAACGCTGTGGTGATTATGATAGTTCCGCGCAAAAACAACGGGATCAAATATCTAAAATTGCAGACAGTTTAGGAATGACGCAGGAATGTAAAAGACTATTAGATAATGCTAATAGTGACAACCACTTTGAAATGCATGCAAACTTTGAAGCAGATGCGTTATTCATGAGTACTAATGGAGGTATGGGCCTGTCAAATTCAAACTCAGATACGGCAAGTTCATTAAACGAGTCCGGATGTGGTACTGCAATGGCGGATATAAAAAGGGTAATGGATGCAAAGTATAAGATAGCGTGTGATTTAAATACTACATCTGTTTCAACTTCACAGCAAGTGAATGCTAATGCTAGTATAAATATAACAGCCATACAGAAGACGCCACCGCGAGAGCCGCCGAGCATCATCGGCCCTCCACCAGTGCGCCCAAGCTCAATGGAACTTCAGTTCCTGCGCGAATCTTTTAGTGCATCAGAAGTCAATAGAATCTACCAAAAAGCCCTCGACGCCTTTGAAATTGAAACAAATAGCTACAACGATCGACTGGCTTTATATGCTCCTCCGTCAATCAGGGCTGCCAACGCTGTTATTAGAAATAGAGTAGGGGTAAATCTTAAAACATTAACGAAGTTAAGCGAGAGTGTTAAATCTAAACTTAAAGAAAGTTCTAAACAAATCGCCGGTACTGTGGCGATGAATTCAATAGAACAGAAAGCTGGCGTGGGATCGTCCAATAGCAAATTAAACCAGATGGTATCAAGTCTTATAGAAAGTAAGGACACGGAAATACTTGCAAATATCAATACAATACAGGATTCTATGGACATTAGCGTTAATGCAAGTGGTAATATAGAAATTTTTTCAGATGCCGGTTTAATAGATTTAACGGGTACTGAAGTAACAAATGACATGTCTATTGAACTTTTAACTGAACGAATATCTAAAGCATCCTACGATATGGGTAAAACAATTGCATCAGAAGTAATTAGGTCGGCTACTTCGGACAATACACTTTCTCAAGAACTGGCGGGATTCGAAGATATTATTGCGGAAGTACAGGCGGGTCTAGCAGCAAGGCTCGCTGCACTCTCTGATTCGCAAAATGAATATGGAGGAGACGATTGGATGAAATATATAGTTATCATCCTTTTATTAGGAGGTGGAGGAGCAATCGGTGGAACTGGGAAAATGACACCAATTAAGATAATAATATTATTGTGTTTATTGTACCTCATTCTTGCTTGGTTTTTAGGATGGTTTCCTTTCAATTTTTTCGGCTTCTTGGCTTTTCGCACCGAAGGATTAAAATACGGATATAAAAATAAACGCAAAAAAATGGGGAAAAATCAATCGAGTATTACTTTATCACCAAGAGTAGAATATTTAAAAAGAAAAACACCTTATAGAAAACTTTCTTCTTTAAATGGAACATGGGGAGGTAGTACACGTATCTAGATATTAAAGAACTTTAAAATAAATTATCAATAAATATATTTTAAGAAATAATATATTTAATGGTAAGTAAGTAATGAAAATCATCACCCGTTCAGGTAAAGAAGAAGAAGTTAAATTTGACCTTATAACACAAAAAATTGCGGATCTTTCACAGGAACATGATTCGTGGGGGAGAAAACTAAATATTGACGCAGTTTTAATTGCACAGAATATATGCGGGGTAATCCATGATAAAATTACTACTACAGAATTGGATAATTTTTCTGCTAATTTATCAGCAACTCTTTTTAAAGAAGATCCTGATTATCTAATACTAGCTGGACGAATAGCAATTAATAATCATCATAAAAATACATCTTCAGATTTCCTAGAAGTTATGACAGAACTGAATATTTCTGGTATTATTTCAGATTCTTTCTTGGAATCTTGTCGTAAAAATACAGAAGTTATAAATTCTATTATTAATTACGATAAAGATTATCTTCTATCTTTTTTCGGTTTTAAGACTCTAGAAAAGTCATATCTTCTAAAAAATAAAGAAAGACCCCAACATCTTTTCATGCGAGTAGCACTGGCGATGTATCCATCTGATACAAACATGTTGCAGAATGTTTATTATTCACTTTCAGAAAAATATTACACCCATGCTACGCCTACTTTATTTAATGCGGGTACAAATTACCAACAATTGAGTTCTTGTTTTCTAATGGGAACAGAAGATTCCGTAGAAGGTCTCTATAAAACGGCTTCTGATATGGCTAGTATTTCTAAATGGGCCGGTGGTATAGGTGTTCATATTTCAAATGTTAGAGCAAATAACTCCTATATAAACAAGACTGGTGGTGTAAGTAACGGTATTATGCCTTTATTGAAGGTATATAATGATATATCTAGACATATCAATCAGAGTGGTAAGAGAAATGGTTCTTTCGCTGTTTATATTGAACCGTGGCATGCCGACATATTTGAATTTCTAGATTCTAAAAAAAACAATGGAGCCGAAGAAATGAGAGCAAGAGATCTTTTTTACGGACTTTGGATACCCGATATTTTCATGAGGAGAGTCGAGAAAGATGAAATGTGGTCTCTAATGTGTCCAAATGAATGTAAGGGTCTTACTGATGTTTACTCTGAAGAATTTGAAAAACTGTATTTAGTATATGAAGAAAAAAAGATGTTTAGAAGACAAATTTCGGCTAAACTTCTTTGGGCAAAAATAATTAATAGTCAAATTGAAACAGGTTCTCCTTATATTCTTTATAAGGACGCTGTAAATAAAAAGTCTAATCAACAACATTACGGTATGATTAAGAGTAGCAATTTATGTACAGAGATCGTTGAATACTCAGACTCTAATGAGACTGCTGTGTGTAATCTAGCTAGTCTTTGTTTGCCTCGTTTTATTACAAACGGTGCATTTAACTTTGAAGTTCTTGGAGAAAAGACGCAAGAACTTGTCAGCAATCTTAATAGAATTATAGACATTAACGATTACCCAACAAAGGAATCTCTTTATTCTAATATGAAACATAGACCCATTGGAATTGGAGTACAGGGTTTGGCAGATGTATTCATGATTCTTAAAATGCCTTATGAATCTGAAGAAGCTAGAGCTCTAAATAAAAATATATTTGAATGTATTTATTATAATGCTCTAAGACGCTCGTGTTTTCTTAGTATGTTAGATGAACCTTACGAAACTTTTAATGGTTCACCTCTAAGTAAAGGTATCCTTCAATATGACATGTGGAATGTTACACCTACATTTTACGAAAATGAAAAATGGCAAGATCTTAAAAAGCAAATTAAAGAATACGGGACAAGAAATAGTCTACTTGTTGCACCAATGCCAACTGCGTCAACTGCGCAGATTATGGGAAACAACGAGTCTTTCGAGCCTTACACTAGTAATCTTTATACACGAGCTGTTCTTTCTGGTAATTATGTAATTGTAAATAATCATCTAATTCAGGAACTCAGAGATAGAAATCTATTCAATAAACAAATTATAGAGCAAATCATGTTAAATAAGGGTTCTATTCAACGCATGGATCTACCAGATGACTTAAAAAATATTTATAAAACATCATGGGAACTTTCTCAAAAGTCCCTGTTAAATATGGCTATAGACAGGGGGGCTTTTATCTGCCAAAGTCAAAGTTTGAATCTATTTGTAAATCCGCCTCAACCTAAGATTATTCATTCTATTCATTTTTACGGCTGGAAAAATGGTCTTAAAACGGGTTCTTATTACATAAGAACGAAGTCCATTCTTGAAACACAGAATTACTCTACGGATACTAAAAAAGACGATTCTAAAGAGTGCTTAATGTGTAGCGCATAATCAACATGACAATAAGAAAAAGTATTATTATATATTCTATTTTTTTAGAACATTTGCATATAATATAATTTAGATTTACTGTAAAATCAGTAAGAAAGTCATTAAATGATGGAGAAACCTTATCTAATTTTATATTTACCTGATCATGAAAATTATAAGACCACTCGATTAAAGAATTGCGATCTATAAGAATCGCGTCCCAATTGACCAGATTCATTTTAGTTCTAGAAGAAACACTACAAGCATCACACGGTAAAATTTTTGCAAAACTGATATAGAACTGTTTATATACTTCTTTATCTTCGTTGGATGGGTTATCAGGGTAACCAAAAGCTGTTAAATGAAATACCTTCCAATAATAAGGCCCCCATAGTAATGGGTTTATCCCATTTTTAGGAGAAAGTTGACTATCCATATAATTATTAATTAATAAAATAATATAAAAGTTTATTCTATTAATTAGTAATGACACACAAATTAAATGAAGCTTGGTGTCTATATCTTCATTATAAAGACCTAGGTGGATGTTATAATGAGAACTTGGAAAAATTAATGGATATAAAAGATATTGAGACTTTTTGGAGAACTTATAATAATATACCAAAGACTTATGAGATATTTTCAGATGGTATAAATACAAAAAAGATGAAAAGAAATAATGCCATACCATGTGCATATTCTTTCTTTAGAAAAAATATAGAACCTTGTTGGGAAGATCCTAAAAATAATGAAGGATTTGAATTTTCTGTCAGAAGTAATAAAAATTTAATTAAATTTGAAAACGAATGGATATATAATCTTGTATCTCTTATATCCGATAACAGTAAAGCATGTTCTCACGTAAATGGTATAAGAATTGTAGACTGTACTAAAATGGATAGTGTGATGTATAGAATGGAAGTTTGGATAGACAATGAAGAAAATAAACAAAATGTAGAAAAATTTTTAAAAAATAATTTCAAATTATATGGTAAAATCATGTATCGTTCTCATAAAAATATTAAAGAAACTGCTTAAAGATTGAGTTCATTTATTAATATGATGAGTGAAGAAGACGTTAGCCGCCTTGAGAAAAAGATTGACGAACTAAATTCTAAGATGGTTCCTCTACTAGATCTTCTACAATCTTTAATACAAGTTAACATTCCTAACAATTCTGAACCAATTGTTAAAAAAGACCTTTGCTATAAAGTAGATTCGGAAAAAAATCTTATTCTAATTTATGGCAGTAAAACTTACGATTCAAAAGAAAAACTTAAGTCTAATTTTTTAGATGCTATTTGGCAGAAGTCATTGAGTTCTTGGACGATTCCGTTTTCTTCAGAAAACGAAGAAAAACTAAAAAATATTTTTGAAGAAATTTTTAAGGATCAATAGTAAATACAGACATGTTATTTTTACCAGACCCAACTTCCGAGCCTAATACACGTCTAATACGAGAATCTTGAAAAACAAAATAAAAAGCAGCCTTCTTTTTAATACTTAATTGTTTACAAATGTTATTAATAGAAAGCTTCTTTCCCAAATTATTATTAAGATAAGCGAAAACAGGATTCATTTATATATTAATTTTTTATTTCTTTAAATAAAATTTATTTCATGCCACACGATGTACATGAACCAAATTTACATTTTCCAAATAATCCGCGCCGAGGAAATGGGTCTTGTGGAAATTCCGCCACTGGCTTATTTCCGGTATAAACTGGTACCCCTCTTGCGATAAGAGGTTGTACTAGAAATTCATCAGGTCTCATCAATCTACATCTACCAGTAGATTCGTTACGAATCCACCCTGGTTGACAGATCTTTCTTGCTCTTCCATTTCTTGGATTAATTTCGTAACCAGGTTCGAGAACACGGTTTTTCCTACATCTACCTGTTATATCACTTCTAGTATAATTAGGTTTACACTTCTTCACCATTCTTCTAGTAAGTGGATTCATTTCATATTCACCTTCTAATATAGTCATGTTTTTACACCTATTACTCGTATGATCTCTCATTTGGTAAAAGCCGCATTGTTTTATACACCGTCTTTGACCTTTACCACCAGTCCATTTAGGATTTAGTTCATGACCGGGCATACACGCCTTGTCTCCAAATCTATTTACTTTCTTCCACGCCTGTTTTAGAGTGATTCCTTCAGACCACTTAATTTTCATAGCTTTTTTAGCCAGATTTTGTGTGCGGCCTTGTTTTGACGACGACGCCTTTTTAGAACTTTTTTTACCAGATACTCTCGCCCACGCTTCTTTTAATGTTATACCTTCTTTCCATTTAAGCTTCATAGCTTTTTTGGCCATTTTTTGCGCAGGTGTTTTCTTTTTACCGAATTCCATTTTATTTATTAATAATTAAATATTTTTTTTCTGCGTTAATAATAATAATAATGGATTTTGGTAAGAAGAATAGACGCAGAGGACCATGTGGTCCAGGAATGGTACTTTCTAAAAACTCAAGAGGTAGACTTTGTGTTAAGGCAAAGCCAAAGAAAGAAACAAGAATGGAATTAGTCGAACAGGCTCGGCGATTAGGGTTATCTATTACTAAGAAAAAGAATGGTCTTACAGTTCCAGCAGATAAGACTACTCTTAAGAGAAGAATAACTAGTGCTATAAGACGGTCCAACCTCAACCTGTTTGGTCGCGCGTACAAGTATAAAAAGGGTCTGACAAACAAGCGATTATCGCCTTGTCCTCCTGGTCTAAAGAGATCTAAATATCAGAAAGGTAGATTGTGTGTAAAAGATTTACCTAAAGTAACAACTCTCGAATTACGGGCACAGGCGCGTAGATTGGGTCTTTCTGTACATAAGAAGAAGAAGGATGGTTCGCCATCTAAAACATTTGCTAATAAGAGAACTCTAAAGCTAAGAATTACTAATTATCTTAGAAATTAAGATAAAATATTAAATAAAAAAAATATAAAGATATAAGTAATACAATAATAAATGGAACCTCTATTAGATAAAGTAAATAATCGTTTCGTTCTTTTACCAATTGTATGGGAAGATGTTTGGAAATCATATAAAAGACATCAACAAGCGTTTTGGACATCTGAAGAAATAGACTTTGCAGCTGATCTACCAGATTGGAATAACTTAACTGATGATGAAAAATTCTTCATTTCTCATATTCTTTCTTTTTTTGCAGGTTCAGATGGTATTGTTTTTGAAAATATTAATATTAATTTTATTGAAGAAGTGCAAATACCAGAAGTAAGAGCCTACTATGGCTGGCAAAGTGCCATGGAAACTATACATTCCGAAACTTATGCTAATATGATAGATACGTTTATACAAGACTCAGATGAAAAATTAAAATTACTTAACGGTATTAAAGAGTTAGAAGGGGTTAAGAAGAAAGCTGATTGGGCTTGTAAGTGGTTAGATAGTAGTTTGCCTTTTGCAAAGCGCCTACTTGCTTTTACTATAGTTGAAGGTATATTCTTTGCTGGATCGTTTTGTGCCATTTTTTGGCTTAAGTATGTAAAGGGTTTAATGACTAAAGCACTTGGAAAAAGTAATGAATTGATTGCTAGAGATGAATCTTTGCATACAGACTTTGGGGTTCTTTTGTATTCATATATACAAAATAAATTATCTACAGAGGAAGTTTCAGAAATGTTTAATACCGCCGTAAACATAGAAAAAGAGTTTATATGTGAATCATTCAAGTGTAATCTAATAGGAATTAACGCAGAAAAAATGAAAATCTATATCGAGTTTCAGGCCGATAGACTCCTACAAAAATTAAATTATGATAAAATTTACAATGTTAAGTGTCCTTTTACATTTATGGATACTATCTCATTAGACGGTAAGAGTAATTTCTTTGAACAAAGAGTTACAGATTATAATAGACCTGAGCAAATAGTAGACAAGCAGTTGCTAGAATTAGATGATTTTTAAATATTATACAATTAGCTGCTTAAATATATTTAAAGAAATGTTAAATTTTAAATAAATGGAAGAAGATAAGGATTTAGAAACTACATTTGATACGCAAAAAAAGTCTCCACTAATTTTAACAAGCGAAGAAGCTAAACTTATTATTTCTATGATAGAGGTTGTAAATAAAAGAAACGGATTTACACCTAAGGATTTCACGGCTGTTGGGAAAATTTATGATAAAATAAGTTCAATTTTTGAATGAGATATTATATTAAATTAAAATCTAATATATTATTAATGAGTGGTACGACAAAAAATATTGTCAATGTGCAAAATAATAAATTAGATTTTTATTTAAATGATGATAACCGATTTGATATAAGCCTAAGAGGAGATGTTAAATTTACAGTATCAGAAGATACGAATGTTTTAAGTGCAGGTGCTCAGATAAGAGCAGTTGGACATGGTATCTCTTCTATTCAAGACGAAACGGCAAATTTTGTAGGTAGGATATCCAATATTGATAATCATTCAATTAGTAATTTATCTGATGTTAATATTGGGAGTATTGCCGATGGTAATCTTCTACAGTGGGTGGATTCACTACCAGGATTTCAAGCGATAGATGTTAATGCGGTAGGGGCGACATCACTTCTATTTGCTGTTGGCGGAACTAATAAAACTCTTGATATAGTAACTGAAAGAATTAAGTTTTCAGGAACTGATGATAAAATATCAGTTACATATTTACCGGATTCTACGAATATAGTATTTTCTTTACCATCTACAGTTAATTTAGGGTCCGGATCAAATTTCGAGGCAGGAATTGGTAAA
>Ga0181388_1000281_pt1 | contig 17678 bp, 27 predicted proteins | sample 11SPOviralmetaG_FD_130120 | JGI IMG/M metagenome (GOLD analysis project Ga0181388, IMG submission 130120) | Marine viral communities from the oligotrophic San Pedro Time Series (SPOT) site, San Pedro Channel, CA, USA - 11 SPOT_SRF_2010-05-17 | ecosystem: Environmental > Aquatic > Marine > Strait...
AAGTCGCGCTTGTCGTCGTCGTTGAATCCAAGCTCGGCGAGATCGCCTTCGCCCAGCACGCCTTCTTCGTAGCTTTTAATCAGTGCGTTTGGGTTAGAGCCAACGAGAACAGCTGAAAGCTCGATTTGCTGCTGCTTTATATAAACGCAGTTGGCGTTTTCGTAGTTCTTCACGCCAAGCTCCTGCGCCCGCTGGTCAAAGTCGGGAGTCCCTTGTCTAGTGATCATCTCAAGCGGAATGAAACCCGCCGAGACTCCTTTGAGGAATCCGGCCTTGGTCATTGCGAAGCCAATGTCGGCGAGCTTGTGATCGACTCCGACCGCCCACTCGACCTCCTGCACCATCTGCCCGTCGATGACGTTTGCCGAGATCACCTTTCCGAGCATGTCCTCGATTGAAAGCTGCCGGTGATTATTGAGAAACGGCGCATTCTTCTGGAAGCGTGAAAAGTCCCAGCCGTCGACGAGCACGATGTCGCCGTCGGCGTCGAGCGTCTCGTCGCTGGCGACATATTTCACCAAGCCTTCCTTTTCGTTTTTTACCTCGGCTTTTGCGACGAGGTGGCGGCGGGTCATTTGTTTGGACATAATTTTGATTATTTAAGAGGTGGCCGCTTGGATTGCGGAGGCGTGCTGGGTGCGGGTCTCGATGGCTTTGAGGGAAGCCTGCATCCGGGTTTCGGCGACGGCACGGTTTGCGGTAACGTGCGGCGGGAGGGGCATCCTTTTATGCACGTAAAGATACTGCTCGCCATCGGTCGCCATGCCACGGCGTCGAAAGAAGTCGTCGCAAGCCCGGTCGATTGTTGCTTTCACCCCGCGAAAAGACTGGGCCTTGCTTCCTATTTTCAAGGAAGTGCCGCCTGCGGTGTTGTAGGTGTTGCGTTTTTTCTTTGGCATTATTCTAGATTGTTAGTCTCTCTCGACATATGCGACGTGCATCATGTCGCGTCGCTTTGCGCCTTTATTGAATCCGACCTGGAAGCCGTGCTTGCGGAAGACATGCACCACCTTTGCAGGCATCGTTGCGGTGCCAGGCCAGAGAGTGTGATTTCCATTTTCGGCAGGGTTTAAATCAATCGCGGCAGCATAGGCATGATCGGACATGCCCGACCCGCCCCGGCTGCGTCGCGGGTTGTAGCATCCAGCGTAAAGATTAAGGCCGTGCTTTTTAAGGTATGAAGAGCCAAAACCGGCAAGCTCCGAAAGCGCCGCTTTGAGAGGGGCAGCAATTGCGCGGTTGCAGCCAATCCTTTTGACGCCACCGCCCCAGGTGAACTGCATTGGGTAGGGTGGCTTAAAATAGGCCATCGCGGGAGTGTTCCCACCTTTGACGCCAGCGGGCCCGAAGACCCGCGACCGATTGCCAGGGCTTGGTGGCGAGACCGACTTTGAAAAGGTGCGAGGGGTCGCCGAGGTCGGCGCGGTCGATTGGCGCAGAGACTTTGCGCTGGCGTCATAAGCTGCGCGGGTCTTCGGGCCGTTGAGGCCGTCAAGCTTGCCGTGGTAGAAATCAAGCGTCTTGAGCCCTACCTGGCGCACGTATATGGAATGCTCGTAATTCATGACCTGGTGATGATTAGCTCCTTGTATTGCGTCGAATGGCCTCTCCGGTTTTCGATTCCGTTCGTCCGGCTTATTTCCCTGAATTTGTATCCTTCAAAAACACGCCGAGATTCGGGGCTGTCGCAGACTGTGAGTAGCCACTGCGCCTCTAGGGAATCTATTGCCTTTCTCAGTTTCTCCATCTGCGCCTCGTCAAATGGTTGATAGCCGATATTCTTTGAAGAGTTGATATAGGGCGGGTCAAAGAAGAAAAACGTCTTTGGCCCATCATAGATCGGAAGCAAACATCCCCAGGTTTTGCATTCAATAACGACCTTATCAAAACGCGCCTCGAATTCCTTCAGGTTGCGACGAATGCCGGATTTAGATACAAGAGATCCACCACCGGGAATTTTTGTTGTTCCAAAATTGGTGCCTTTTCCACCGAACGAGCATTTATTCAACCATAGCGTGCGGGCGGCAGCTTGTATTTCGGTGACAGGCTCGGCAGCGAGTTGCCGATCAAATTCGGCCCGACTGCCTGGCATCATGCGCAACTCTCGACGCAGTTCCTTGCCGTGATATTTTGCCTGCCGAAAGACGTTGACGAGTTCCTGATCGAGGTCGTTGTATATCTCAACACTCGAAGGCTCTTTACCGAGCATCAAAGCCGCCCCGCCTCCAAAGACTTCGACATAGCAGGTGTGTTCCGGGACTAGCGGCAAAAGGTATTTTAGTAGCCGAGTTTTCCCTCCGGCTCGTTTTATAATTGGTCGAGCTTTCACGCCTGCCCCCCTTTCAGACCGCTCCCGGTGCTGGCGATCATCATGCACCTACAATTTATTACTTCTTCCGGCGGGCCGTTTGGATCGCCAGGATGCGCCATAGAATGACCACCGACCTCGAAGTTTTCGTCGATTTTCACGATTTGCCCGTTTGCTTCGAAATGGGTAAAGCGCACATCCGGGAGGCCGCTTGTGATCCATTCTTTGTGAGTCACGCCTGCCGCTTCGAATGTCGATTGCCGAGCCTTTTCATATACGGCAGTGACCTCCGTCGCCGCGATCCTTTCAGCGCGGGAATCATTAATGCCATTAAAAGCAGAGCGCACCCGCCCAGACAGCTCGGCCATCGTGTCGCCGTTTTCGACTCCCTCGATGAGCTCGTCTTTAATATCGTCATAAATTGACTGCGCGGTCTCGGCGAGGAGGTTCCGCCGTTCCTGCAAGACGCGGCTAATCAAGCGGTCGGGCATGGTGGCGGGGTCGTCATCGCGTCCGAGTTCGTCCTGCCAAAGTTCAAGCACGGCGCTTTGCATTGTGCGGCGGGAAACCTCGGTCATGCCTTCGAGGAATTCGGTCAGCCAGTCGGGCAAGTCAAAGACGAGATCGACCGCGCCGTTTTTAAGCACCAGCGATTTATTGATTTTGCCAGCATTGCCAGCCTGCTCGATGCGTTGAAGCGTAAGCTTTCGCGCACTCATCAAAAGACGCGAAATGCGCGACCTGTATCGCTTGCGCCAAGCGCCTCGGCGAGCGTCAAGCGTCTTCCAGATTGCGACCTTCTCCGGGTCAGGCTCGTTAAGCTCCGGCTCTTCCATAGATTCGGAGAGGGCTTTGGTTTGTGACTTAGAGCTTTCGAGCTGCGAGACGATGCGCTCGGCGTATTCTTGCGCCCGTTTTGCTGATGTCTTGGACGAGCCGCCACCCCAGAGGAGCATGGCGACAAGGCCAGGCGTGATCTCATCACCGTCTACGGCGTCGAGGTCGCCGATATGTCTCGCGATCCAAGGCGCAATCTTTCGCCATTTCTCGACGCTTAGTGCTTCACCCTGGGCCATCTTGCGAGCATCCCGGACGGTGGCGGGCCGCAAACCGTCGCCAGAATTGCCTTCCTCATGCAGCTTGAGTCCACGCTTGGCAGATGCCGCCATGAATGCCGGAGCGGCTAGCGAAGGCGCTTTTGTGACAATTGTCTTTTTGCGTCCTGCGAAAGCCTTGCGGATCTGCGCGAGCGGGTCGGGCGTCTTGTCCTCCGCTGGCGGCAGCGGCTCGGCGGGGATTTCTGGGGCGACCTCTCCCACTTCAACCGCCGAAGCGGGCACGCGAGCGGCATCGCTTCCGGGGAAGCTTGGAAGGTTTAGGTTTAGATAATCGCTGGCAACGTCCCAGGGCATGCCATTTTTGACCAGCTCGACCGCAGAGGTCGTGCGCTCCCCTCGCACCTGCTGCTTCGTGGGGTGTTCGTCCCAATTGAAAGCAACCTCGACAAAGCCGCCCGCAGCCTCCAGCACCGCAGGGCGCACCCCGTGCCCATTGAGCATCTCTTCGAGCGCGTCGGCGATTTCGACCGCCATCGGCTGGCAGTTGTCTTCGATATTTCGCAGGCGGTCAGACGCCGAGCCGACAGAATAGCTTGCCATGACTTCCGCAAATGAGGGCGGCACGCCGAATGCAATATAGATCTCATGGCGATTCGCCAGGCGCTGGCCGACGTAGTCGCTATCAATCGACTGCGCGGTGGGCTCGGTGACTTTAAGACCAGAGCCGACGAGGAAGAGGGGAGGCTTTTCGCCGTTCCGGGAGCGCCTTTGTTTTTCGCGCAAGGCCCGCTTCACTTGTTGCTCCTGCTCCTCCGAAATTGTCCCTTCGCCAGTCACTATCGGGCCGGTGTCCCCGTTGCTGTCCATGACATGCTTCGCGTATTTGCCAGCGGCGTAGTCGCTATCTGTTGCCATTTTCGCACTTTCCCAGTCGGAAAGGCCGCGAATTTTGTCGTTGGGGTTGAATGCTTTTTTATGGATCACCTGGTCGGCGATGAGAAGCTGGGCGGCATATTTGCCCCCTGCCGGTTGATAGCGCCATCCGACGACTTGGCCACCATCGCAGACTTCTTGCATCTCGTCGGGCCGCGCCACGATGGCAGGCGACTTGAAGCGGATACTTTCGGGCCGGTCGCGCAGCCATGTGTCATCGAGGATGAGGAAAAACTCACCGTTCAGCTTCCACCATGCGGTGCAGGCCTCTATCAGCGTCGCAAGTTTAAAGCGCCCGCCCGGAGCGGCGGCGGGGTTCGCAAGGAAGTCGGCAACTTCGGCTTGCTCGAATGCCTCGCCCGCTTGCGATAGCTTCAGAGGAACGGTCTTGATCGGATTAAAGCAATGAGCAATCGCCGAGCGCACCCAGACCGAATGCTCGAAGGGCGACTTTAACGAGGTGTGGCTCATGTCGCCGGGCGAGTAGCCATTCGCGAACTCTCTCACCGTGCCCTCCCACGATTTTTGCACGGTCTGCGGTGCAAGATTCGCAGGCACCATCTGGCGCGATTTCAGATCAAAGACTAAGTTCTTCTTGCTCATTTCGCCCTCCTCTCCGGTGTTGCGATCCGCAGCAGGGCTGCGCTCGCACTGCAAAGCGTTGCAAAATCGCTTTCGGACGTTTTGCGGGAATTCCTACCCGAAACGAACAAAAGCGCGTCAGAAGCGAAATGTGAGCGAAGTTTGATCATCAAGAAAAGTTAATTAGGGAGGCTCTGAAGTTGGAGTTTGTTTGCGATCCGGCATGAAGCGCCAGGGCGACGCCCCAGAATCGGTCGGCGTGACCGCCTGCGCCACGGTCAGCGGAGAACCTCACGTTTCCCGCTTCGGTCGTGACTTTGCGAATGGCGCGAAGATCGGCTTCGAGTGATTTGTCTCCGAATGGAATCGAGATGCCGCGATCCTCGAAGGCGCTGCGCACTGGATAGGCGAGCGCCTCTTTGCTGCCGCTGGTAAAGGTGACTCCCTCGCAGCGATACTTCCCAAACCGCTCGGCGAGGCGCTCGGCAAACTGCATCCCGAGGCCGGTCTTGTCTACGCAGACGCGGGTCAGGTGTTCGACCCAGGGGTAAATCTCAGCTTCTTGCTTGGAGAATGCCACGTTTTGAAGGTCGATGCGCTTGCGCATGAAGTAATGACCGGCGACCTTCTCGAAGATTGTGAACGAGGTCAGGTCATTAGTGCGGCCGATGTCGATGCCGCCAAAAAGCTGATTCGGGCAGCTTGCCATGCGCTCCAAGGAATATTCCCACTCCACTCCTGGCGCATAGGTGCAGGCGTCAATCAAGGCATATTCAAGGAACGCCTCGGCGTCGTCGCTGGGCTCGCACATATACTCCTGCCGAAAGCTGGCCGAATCGGATGCGCGGTTTTTGAGGTAGTCGAAATAATCGCCCTCGTCCATGTCGAGGCGCGGGTCGCCGTCGCGCAGCTTGGTTTGCAGCTTCCAGAGGAAGTGCTGGTCAAGCGCGTCCTGCAAAGTGACCGAATGATAAGAAATCCCTTTCGGGTTGCCCTTCTCTTTGATCTCGCGAATCAGGGTGTTGAAATAGTTGCCGCTCCCCCGGTGGGTCGAAATGATTTCGAGCATCCCGCCCCAGTCAATGGTCGGCGCGGAAATGTCCCAGACGAGCTTCGGGTCTTTGCGCAGGGCGAACTCGTCAAGAACGACGTCGCCGCCCTTGCCCGCGAAGGCGTCCGGGTTTGAGGAAAGCGAGTTGATCGCGGAGCCATTCGAGAAGCGCAGAACGTGCGCCAGGTTGCCGTCGTCATCGACCGCACGCTCGCCGAGGTCATTCGCCCCGGCGTTAAGCGCCTTTGCAAATGTCGTGCAGTCCCGTTTGAAGAGCCTCGCAGATGGTTCGTCGCGGGAGCTGGCCCAAGTGTCGGTGCCGTGATCTTTGCGGGCATGTTGCCGCGCCTTCGCGTAGGACGTGCCATAGGAAACCCCGCATCGGCGCGACTTTTCCATCAGCTTAAGGATCGCATCGTCTTTGATCCACCGAGATTGATAGGGCAGCATGAACATTTCCCGCTCTGGGATGTTCTTTGCTCGCCCTCTAAATTTCTTGGCGTGAGTTGGAAGGGTTGCTCGCATTATAGCATTCCGAGAGTTCTCTCGATGAGTTCGAGCGTTTCCTCGCTCAAGCCGCCGTTGTCTTTCTGGGCGGTTAGTGATTTCTTGGCGTCGTCGAGGCGCTTGGCCTTCTTTTCCAGCAAGCGCATTTTGCGCAGGTCGAGATTCAGCGATTTGTCCTTCAGGAGCATGTCGCCGAATCGCTTCGCGGTCGCAGCGTCGACGTCGGGCTGAAGTAGGATCTCGAAGAATATCTGATTCAGCTTTTCCATTGCTGCCGCGTCCCAGTCGACTGGGGAGGATTTCGCCGCTTTCGTGAATTCCTGGGCCCGAAGAACTGCCAGCTGTCGACGTTCTTTGAGCACCGGCGCACAATGCCGCGCAAAAAAGGCAGACAGTCCAGAAATGGAAATTGTGACGTTGCACTTTTTGTCGAGCCAATCGAGTGCCTCTTGATAGCCCCAATCGCCAAGCAAGCCATCCCGCAGCTGCTCGAACCGATCCGGCGGCAGGCTGTCGAGTTTGGAGTCTTTTCTTGTTTTTCGCGCCATAGCTTACTTTGTTAATCTGCAAGTCGCATCTTTCCGGCATCTGTGATGGCCCAGCGGTGGCCGAAATCTTCATGATCGAGGCCTTTCGCGTGCCCTTTTCGTTCCAAGCCTTTAAGTTCACCCGCCACGTCGGTCAGTGTCTTGTCTTCCCCGGTCGAGCACTTTACCTGCGCATGTACCGAGGCGGTGGTCATGAGGTGACCGCTGACGTCCCGGAGGACTTCGAGGATTTCGCGCTGCAAGTTCATCAAATCAATTTGTCCAATATTTTGCCGAGGTTCTGGTCGACGTTGCTCAGTTTCGCGGCGGTCGATGCTGCCGAGGTCGCCACCTGGTCGATGCGCGTGTGGATTTGGGCGAGTTCCTCTCTTGCGTTCTTTCTTTCAAGCTCGAAGAGACGATGCACCTCGCTGTCGAGCAGTCGCAGCTCTTCGAGCCCTGCCAGAGTCTTTTGGTGCTCAACCGTTACGGGAGACGGAAAGTCGGTCTTTTTTGCCAGCAGGTGCTTGAGCGCCACGGCGATTCCGAGGAGGAAGGCAAGGTTGGCCAGCCAATCGCCGACGCTGGCGTTTGCGACTGCTGAACCTACGGTGAGAGGAATCAGCATTTTGGTGGCGGCGGGAACTTCGGCAAGCATTCTGCGAGTATTAGTCGAGGGATTTGAAGAAGCGGTTTGCCGCTGTGACAATTAGCAAGGCATGCAGCCCGGCAAGGAATGATTCATCGGTGCAATTTGGGAGCTGCGGCTTGATCTCATCAACCAAGTCGGCGAGTTTGTTGCTGCTCATCTGCACCACCCTTAGAGAGATGTCCCCGCCAGTGGCGTGATATTGGATAAAGTCCTCCAGGGTGCTCATTCTGCGTTTTTGTCGTTGAATATCGGGCTCCGTCCACAGGCCTACGTTTAGCAATCAGCCCTCGAAAGCCCGAAAAGTTTACTTCTCGCCAATGATAACGGGCGGCAGCTTCACATTGAATTCGCCCTCAATCCCGGTGACGTTATCCTTCACCCCGGCATGAAACGAAGCGCCGCCGCAGGCGGTTAAAGAGAGCGCGGCCAGGGACATGAACAACCACCCAATGAGGGAAACCCCGACCGCGCTCGCGCTATTACTACTTCCAACAGACATTTTTAGCGGCCCTTTGGTGACAAGTCGCAGAATCACATTTGCCGCAGTGAGCAGCGAAAGAAACGCCTCCGGGTTAGCCACCAGCCAATCTTTTACCCCTGGCACCAAAACCGACAAAATTGTGAGGATCTGGAAATGGATCGTTTTTGACTTGGCCGGAGACTTTGGAGAATTCATAGGTGCGTCTGGTTGACGCTGCGAAGAAACCACCAAACCGCAAGGTTTGTCCCCAACTGGCGTAAATGGCGCAGTATTATCGCAAAAGCTTTTCCAGATCTTCGCCAGTCTCAAATTTGACTTTGGCCTCCCAGACGCTGACAAGGTCATATTTCCAATGCGAATTTTTTGCCGTCCCTTGCTTCACGCCCCGAATCAGTCCGGCCTCTCGGAGCATACCCACCTTTTTTCGGCCTGCGCCGAATAGGATCTTGCCAGCCTGCGAGGTGCTGCCCCATTTAGAGAGCCTCCGTTTTGACGTCGTGATAATAGTCGCGTCTTCCTCCCATGAATTGTCGGGAACTGTTGCTGCTTGATTCATTGCGCCGCCAGAATAGCGAAAAATGAAGCGATCCGCTTAAAAAAAATCTCCCGTCGATTCTAGATCAACGGTGATCGAAAGAGAAATGTCGTTTAACTCAAGACGAGGCAAGCGCATGATCAAAAAAAGCCTTTTCCCTCGTCAAGCAAGCTCCGCATTTTCGGCAGGGCTTCCGGCCTCCTTCATAGCAAGACCAAGTCGCGCCAGTCGGCACTTTAAGAGAAAAAGCAAGTGATACCACCTGAGCCTTTGTTAAAGAAATAAGCGGAGTGATCAGTGAAATGGGTCGAGTATGGCAATAACTCATGCTGTCCCTCATTGCATTCGCGAACTGCTCTCTGCAATCTGGGAAAATTCCCCAGTCGTCTCTATTCGGCCCCCATGCGACACTATCAGCACCGTGTTCTAAAGCGTAAGTGGTAGCCAAAGAAATCATCATCATGTTGCGATTCGGGACAATATTCCCAGCCTGGTCTCCTGGCAGCAAAGGTTGTCCACCCACTAAGGCGCTTTTTTGCCAAATCTTTGGTAGTTTGACCTCATGGATTTCGACCCCTACCTCTTTAGCGATTTCATGCGCTGCGATTAATTCACGCAAATGCCTCTGCCCATAATTGACACCCAGACAGACTACTTCGTGGCGTTCTGACAAAAGCTGATATAATAAAGTCGTTGAATCTAAGCCTCCGCTAAATAAAAGAATTGTTTTCATAACAGGCTCATTTGTGGATCTTTGCGCTTTTCTGATTCTTGAAGGTATCTATATAACCCCGCCAGTTGTTTTCTGTTACCCCTAAACCACCCCGTCCCATCGCAGCTCTCGGCACCAGCTCGGTGCGCCATCCACAACAGACGATAGGAATTTACACGCCCAACATGAACGCGAGGAAAATTTTCTGTATATGTTTTGAGGTTTTGCCATTTCCATGAGGTTGACCCTCCAACAAAGACGACCTCAGCTTCACTTGGAACATCCTCAACACTCATTCCGTCTTGCACTGCAAATGCCAAGGGCACACCAAATTTTGCGACGGCTTTATAATGCTCTGCCCAAAGATCCAGCGTTTTTCCCCTATTTCCAACAGAATCGGGAACAACCGCCCACAAAGGCTTCCAGGCAGAAAATTTTTCTAGGTAAGAGTAAAAAGGCTTTGGGCACCAATCGGCTCCGTTCGTAAATGCACCATAAACCCCGTTGTCTAATGCCCAGGGGATGCCCTGCTTGGGTTCCCTTGGTGCGGAAACGGAGTGCAAATGAGCCATTCTTTTAGGAAACTTCCCAAAGATCAGGCCAGCATCAAAGCCGGTATTATTTGAGGGCATCACAACCATCTTGCTTCACGTTGCGCAGGCTTCTTGAATGAGTTTAAAATCTGCGATTGCGTCACGCTGGCAGTCGGGGCAGGCGACCACCCGCACGCCCTCGATGGGCGGCCAAATACTACGCGCCGAGCAGACGCGGCACTCGGCGACAGAGCGCAAAGGTTTTTTGCGAGGCGTAAAAGTGCCCAGCGCGATGGCTAGAGCAGCTCCGAAATCATCCGCGATCCTTGTCATCTCGCCGCGACCGTAGCGGCGAAAAATCACCTTGGCCTATTGTTTGTCGCCGAGTTTTTTGTCGATTTCTTTTTGATTTTGCCTTTTGGCAACTTCTTTAAAATCTACAGGGCTGCGATGAGATGGTTGGCCGCCTTTGCCCAGACGAGATGGTGCCTCGATTATTTTTTTTTCTAAAGTCACACCCTCCGCTGCCAACAGCTCGGCAATCGCCTGCCGGGTAAACTCACTGCGCGTTCTGTCTCTCCGGGCGAAATCTAACGATCTAAGCAATCCAACGCTCAGACTGACCGTCATGGTTTTCTGATCCTTTGCCCTCGCCATTGCAGGGTTTTGCATAACACCAATAAAAAAAAATGAAATAAAAGATTGCCTACTTGGTAAGACTGAGTAGGACGGTAAGTAAATCTTAACTTTTTCATGGACAGAGAAACAACCAATCCAACCGAGCAAAACAAAACGCTGCGGTCGCTGACAATAAAGCTACCGCATGATTTTGACATGATCTTGCGGGCTTATGTGCAAAAGACCGACACTGACCTTTCAAAGCTTACGCGATTAGCTCTTCGCGAAAAGCTTCGGCGCGAAGGCGCTTTTTCGTAGCCGCTGTGTCTTACTGAGTAGCCCTAAAATAATCTTTAAAATCCAATGAGCCTACCCACCCAAGCCCTCGACTCCCTCTCAGAAGAAGACCGCCGAGAACTCGCCCAACTCAAAGCCGAAGCCTCGCGCTTGAGACAGCGGCTCAACAACTCCGGCGCACTCAAACCGTGGTCGAAAGTTGGCGAGAGCATCGGAGTGAGTCGAAACCAAGCTCGCCTCATCGGGCAAGCTGCGCTGCTCAAGCTTCGGCTCCGCAATCCAGAACTGAAGGAGGAGCTCTAAGATGCCGACCCAAAACGAACACCGCGCCGCGCAGGATCTGCTCGCGCTCTCGATTCGAGAAATGGTCTGGGCACTCGAAAGCGGCGTGATCGGCAAAGGCCATGCGCAGCGTCTGCGCATCGCAAACGACGCGCTCCTTTTGGCCGACGAAAACGACCGCGCTCGGATCGGCGCACTTAGCCAGCAAATCAAGAATCTCGAACAAATCACCGAATTAAAATGAAACACAAAACAACCACCAAAACTCCCGTCCTATTCAGAACACCAATGACGGCAGCGCAGCTGCGCCGCCTCAGACTGCGACCTCCTGCGCTCAATTCTAAGAGCAAGACGGCGCGGTCATTTGGCGAGCTGTTGGAGCACTTTTGCAAACGTCCCATTTTGTGCGGGCTCGCTTACTTCGCAGCATCCTTTGCCCTGCTTGCGCTCGGATCGTGGCTCAGTCTCTAGTCGGAACAAACAAACTCCGACAAAATGCTCCCTGTCACCTTGGCGCTTATTGGCCTCATGTTTGTTTTCTCGTCTTTGCTCTACCGACACGCTTGGGCAGACCTCAAGGCGCGGCGGCAATATTACAAAAGACAACGAGACGCATCGCTCGATGAGCCCAGCGAACTCTCCATCATTGAAGCGCAGCTTCACGATGCCCGCCCAAATTTAGAAGGAAGGCTTTCTGTCCCCGTCGAATGTCACGGCGGCCTCTTCGACGGCGCGGTCGGGCAAACCGGAATCTCCAAACCTGGCGACCTCTTCAGCTGCGAAGGGCCGGAAGGCAAAGCGGTTTACATGCTCTCAATTTTCACGAAGGGGAGCTGGAAGGCTCAAGCCCTCACACTCGAAACCACCAAACTCTAAAAAATGAACACTATTGAAATCTCGCCCGAAGAACTGGGCTTTATCGCCGAAAGCGGAACGCTCAAACTCCCCAGCGATTCCATTCACAACCACCTGCACGCCGTCTCCGAAGGGGCAAAGGTGCAACGCGCCCAACTGGAGGGCATCGAGCTTTCTGCGCTGATTCTCTGCGCCGTTCAACTAGAAGAGCTCAAAAAGGTAAACCACGGTTTACCTTGGAAAGAGTGGGTGAAGTCAAACTGCGATTTCAGCTACATGACGGCGACAAAATACGCCCGTGTCCTCAAATCGGGCAGGGCAGGCCGAATTCCCAACCTCAACCCGGAATCCATCCCTGAGACTGCGCCCAGCGACATGTCTGCGGAAGATTTGCGCGACGCATGCAAGACCCTTGCGGCGAGCCTCGAAGGCCTCGGCGGCATTCGCCAGCTTTATCTAGAGCTAGAAATCATCACAAACGGGAAGCAGTCCAAAATTAGCGCCCCGAATGACTCGCAAGAGGAAGAAAAGACAGCTGGCGATGATTTGAGCATTGCCGAGCAAGACGCCATCACGACCTACCGCCAAATCATCGAAGACCTTGATCGGGCAAAACGGCTAAAGCTCCTCCAGCAGCTTCCGACTCAAACCCGCGCCGAGATCGCCGAAGACCTGCAAGCGCACCTCAAAATCCTGACTGCCTAGAATCCAAGAAAATGACCAAAAGCTCCACCCTCACTATCAGGCATCCTCGCGACGAGGACGCCGCATGGATTGACCTGCCGACCGACCTGCGAAACCACGTTCGCGCATGGATCAGTGCCTTTAAAGAAGTCGAATTCCAGAAACCGATTGGCGACTATTTTCACGCGCTCGCCCGATATGTCGGCACCTCGCCAGGCACGGCAAAAAGGTATTATTACACCTACAAGCAGACAAAAAGCTGGAAGGCTCTCGTCCCAAAAAACAAGCTCCCAAAGCCCGCCGTCGATTGCCGGACAAACAACCGCGAGTTTCGTTCCTATTTGCTCGAACTTGTCGAGGCTCATCAGAGATGCAACAAGCCAGCTTTTGACAAGCTCCGCGAAAATTGGCGCAGCCGCAAAACCATTCCGGGCTACGAAGACCTGCCCGGCTACCCCGCGAGACCCAAGGGCTGGAGCAATCGCAATCTTGCTCACATCGTCAAGGGTGAGACGACGAAGATTAAGCTGGCGTCGATTCGTCTCGGCGTTTCTTCCAAGACAAATCCGCAACTTCCGCAGGTCTTCACGACCCGCCGAGACCTTTACCCTGGGGCCGTTTATCAATTGGATGATATGTGGCACGATAATTTCGTTACCGTCGGCAAGAATAAGACTCCTGCCCGTGTCATCGAGCTGGGCGTTCTGGATCTCTTTTCAGCCTGCCGCTTCAAGTGGGGCGCGAAGCCTCGCCTCAAACGCGACAACGGCAAATTCGAGAATCTCAACGAGGCCGACGCTCGATTTTTCACCGCTGGGATTTTCCATGACGTTGGCTATTCGCCACGCGGCACGATGATGATGGTCGAGCACGGAACCGCCGCGATCCGCGAAGACGTCGAGCGCATCCTTTACGATGCCACGGGCGGCCTGATCCGCTTCGACCGCCAGCCAATCGAAGGCAAGCAGCAAGCCCTCTTGAATTACTGGGGCGGCACCGAGGGAGGAAACTTTCGCGCCAAGGCCTCGCTGGAATCGACGCACAATCCAATCCACAACGCGCTGTCGCACCTCCGAGGCCAGACCGGCAAAGACAAAGAAAGCCGACCAGTGACGACCGACAAGCAGCTTGCATATATTACTCGAACGGTGAAAGCGGTGCTTAAGAATTACCCCGAAAAGCTCGACCTCCTCAAGCTGCCTTTGCTCGATTTTCACACTCAGTTCATTCCGCTTCTCACCGACTTCTACAATCACGGCCTGAACGCTCGCACCGATCACGACCTCGAAGGATGGCGCGAGCTTGGTCACCTTGTCACCGAATACACGACCCTCCCCGGCTCTGATCAATGGCTTTCCGAGCAGCAGCTGCTCAAGCTGCCCGACGCCTCGCAAGCAATCATCAACGAGAACGCTCTGGCCTTCCCTCAAGACTGGACGAAAAAACGCTACCTCTCGCCGCGAGAAGTTTGGCAGCCTGCCACCTCTCAACTGCGGAAACTTCCCGACTACATTGTCGCCGATATTCTCGGCCCCGACCTGGCGCGAGAGGAAACCGTAAAGGGCGGTTACATTCGCTTTACTGATCAAAGCAGCACGCAGACCGAGTTCATTTACGAGGCCCGAGTTCTTACGCCGCACGGTGCCATTCAAGAACTCCCCGCCGGTCAGAAATTCCAAGTCTTCTCGAATCCCTTCTCGCCGCGCTGGCTGATGGTGCATGATGCCAAAGGGCGCTATCTCGGCAAGTGCGAGCTTTATAAGCGGGTCAATCCGCTGAATCTCTCAGCATTCGCCGACTTCAATCCTTGGGAGGAGCGCCAGGGCATCCGCTCGCCGGAGCTGTCTAAGGCCGCAGGACAAAAGCACCAGCGAATCGCCGACATTCACGCCGACACGCGGGTTCGACATGAGGGAGAAGTGCAGACCGCCAAGGACATGCGCGAACACAATCGCCGACTGATCGCTGGCGAGCCTCTCACCGAGACCGAGCGCCGCGCTGCCGGTGCGGTCGAGGGCAAGAACACTGCTCGAAGAAATCGCCTCGAAAATGGCGAAGACGAGGCCGAAATCGTTGAGCTTTCCGACCTCTCCGCAGACTTGCCGCAGACCTCTTGCGAGACCTTCGAGGAGGAGGACGAAGGCGTCCACCTTTCTGACCTTTACTAACAATTACCAAACATGAACGAAGACAAAAACAACCAGACCCCAGACAAGCCGAGCACCGACCGGCGAACTAATCACATCGGATTTTCTCGCGATATGATCATGCGATCCATCAAAGACTATTCCGACGACCAAAAATCGGCCATCCTTTGGCTCTTTACGGTCGCCAAAAAATCCGAGTGGCGACTCACCGATATTGAGTCAGCCGTCGGCTACTCGACGACCACCTGGCACAAGCTCTTCAGAGGTCGATTCGAGGGCAACGTGAACAACGTCTGCAAGGCAATCAAAAGCTATCGGCGACTGCATGAAGAGCGCGAGGCCGCCGTCGCGCCGGACTTCATCAAAACAAGTCTGACGAAGCGCATCTGGGACGCCTGCGACTACTCGCTGATCACGCAATCTGTCGTCTTCCTATGGGGCGAAAATCAGATCGGAAAGACCGAAGCTCTTGAGGAATACCAGCGCACGCATAACCACGGCCAGACCATCCTTGTGAGGATGCCCGCGAACTGCTCGACCGTGCTTGTCGCGAAAGAGATCGCGAAGGAGATCGGGCTGAGTGCTACAGGCACTTTCGGGCTCTTACGGGAGCGGATTTTCGACAGCCTCGACCACAAGAACACTTTGATATTCGACGAAATGCACCAGGCGCTTCTGACCAACGGGAAAGGCGGGTCGATTAAGGTTCTCGAATTTATCCGCGAGATTCACGACCGGACGAAGTGCGGCCTCGTCCTCTGCGGAACGAACGTCTGGCGCGATGGCGTCAATAAAGGAGAGCACCGCAAGATGCTGGGCCAGCTCCGAAACCGTGGAATCGCTCACATCCAGCTCGAAGACCGCCCGAAGAAAATCGACCTTCGCAAATTCTGGAAATTCTATGGTCTCGACGACCCGGAAGGAAAGGCGCTTTCGATTGTCAACGACTTGGTCGACGAGTTCGGCCTCGGCAAGTTTGTGAAGTTCCTCCAAGCCGCTGCCCGACTTGCCGCGAAGCGCGAAGAGACGACGAGCTGGGAGCACTTTATCACCGCATTTCAAACCCTCGCCAGATTCTCGAAATGAGCCCGAGAGAAAAGGCCAAGCAACTGACCGAGATGGCCGAAACCTGCGACATTGTCTCCGACAGCCCGATGACCGAATCAGGCCGCGAATTTTGGCGTAAGAAGCGCGACATTATGCGCCAACTCGCCGACGAATTTTTCACCCAATCCGAAACCCTAAAATCTAAACCTAAACTAATAAAAAACGATGCCTAGAAAAACACCAGACCAAGCCCTCGCCGATGTTGACAAAGTAGCCCTCCTTAAGGTGAAAATCGCCAAGATCGAAGCCGAAAAAGACGAAGCCGTGAACAAAGTTCTCGCGACATATTCCGAGCCTATTTCTGACCTTAAAACCGACCTTAAGCGTCTCAGTTCTCGGCTTAGATCATGGCTCATTACTAACTCGAAATTGCTTTGGCCTTTGTCGCCAACTTACACCGGCAACACCTGGACAACGATGGCCGAATTGCGGTGGCAAAAAACGCCCAATTCCATCGTGCCGCTCGATAAAGATCGGCCCGATTCATACCGGGTGGATCTCGCCATAAAGAAGGGCTACGAGGACGCCGTCAGAATCGTTCAAACGCCCAATAAAGACCACCTCGAAACCCTCACAGATGACGAGCTAAAAGAGCTCGGCTGGCGACGCCATTGTTCGACCTCCTTAAACGTCAAACCGATCTCGAAAAAATGAAGATTTCCCACGCCCAACTGCGCAAATTCCATGCGACCTGGAACGAGGCCGGAAAGTTCCTTTCCAAGACCATGAACAAGGCCGAAATCGAAGAGGAAAAACAAGAAGTTCTGCGGCTTGCCGGGGTTATGCCTGACAAGGCTGGTCGCTACTCGTCAAAGCGCCTCACAGGCTCCAAACTCTCGACCGCTCTCGACCTCATCGAGACGACGATTTTAGGCAAGCCGAATCAAAAAAGACGCACCGAAGGGCTGGTCTATCAGATCAAGAATCTGGGCCTCGACAGCTCCTACTTGGACGCAATTTGCCGCGACCGATTCAGCGCCGAAAACTGGCAGGAGATCGGAGCCGACAACCTCCAGAAGCTCTTCTATACTGCCAAAACCCGAGCCCGCCAGATGGCGACAATCTAATGCAGTTTGCCCTTAAATTTGACGAAGCAAAGCCCGGCGACGATCTCGCCGCGCTTTGCGCCTTTTTGCGTAACTTGACTAACTGGGCGAGCGCCCAAACGATCAGCCAGCGGCTGGGGTTTACCGAGCGCAAAATACGTGATCTGGCCAGCAAATCGAAAGGCCTGATCGTCTCTGGCCCAGGCTCGCCGGGTTATAAGCACGTCACTCGCTGCACGGGTGAGGAGATCGACCGGATCGCGCTGAGGTTGCAAGCTCAAGCGAAGATCATGTCGACGCGAGCCGGAGATATTCGCGCCAAATTTCACAAGACCGATACACTGTGACCGACCTTAAAACCGAGCTCCAAAAGCTCCCGTTTTGTCTCTTGCTGGAATGCCTTCTGGAGCACCCGGAAATCGGGCGCGACCCCTATCGCAAGAAGCTTGTCCAAACCCTGGCGAAGACGGCTGAGATTTTCTGTTTAATGCCTGATCAGTTGCTCGCATCCACCAGGGGAGAGACTGCCGTCTGCTGGGCGAGAATTGCCTCAATGGCAAGCCTTCGACATGCTGGGCTTCCTCTCCAGGTCATTGGCGAGTTTTTTGGCGGTCGAGATCATGGGACGGTCATCCATGCCGTGAAGAGATTGCCGGAAATTATGACCTATTGCCCTGACTTTGCAGCCAACGTGCAGAGGCTGCGCGGGACTCTTGGTTTACCTCCTTTAGACGCCTAAATTCGTTCTCAACTCAATGGCATA
>Ga0181388_1000283_pt1 | contig 17625 bp, 33 predicted proteins | sample 11SPOviralmetaG_FD_130120 | JGI IMG/M metagenome (GOLD analysis project Ga0181388, IMG submission 130120) | Marine viral communities from the oligotrophic San Pedro Time Series (SPOT) site, San Pedro Channel, CA, USA - 11 SPOT_SRF_2010-05-17 | ecosystem: Environmental > Aquatic > Marine > Strait...
ACTCTTCCTCAAGTTCTTCGATGCGCTTCATCTCCTCAGCGATTTTATCATAGGCCCAGTCCACGAAGTTCTTCTCGGATCTCCTGTCGTTGCAAAACATATCGTTATTGAATTCCATAATTATGCAAACCTTCCTGTGCAGTGATAGAATTTAAACAGTCCACCTACGTCCCTCTGCCCTTCTCGGTTCTTGGCTACGTTGTATATTAGCTCCGTGTAAGGGCCGTGGCTGTCATGACCCTTGGAGGATTCAAAGTCCCCCTTGGACGGATACATTAGAAGGACTATGTCCGCATCATTCTCAATGTCCCCCGAATCCTTGAGGTCATAGAGTCTAATCCTTTCACTCTTAGCTCCCTCTCGGTTGACCTGGGCTAGTAAGATAACCGCAATGTTCAGGTCCAAGGCCATCTGCTTTATCTTGTGAGAGATGTCCGCTATGCCTTCGGCCTTGCCCATCTTCTTGCCGTTAAAGGGTACAAGCTGCAAGTAGTCAATGACCACAAGCTTAACGCCCTTCTTGCGGACCAGGTGACGGGCCTGGCTTGTTAGGTCATCAGCGTTTCTAACGCTATGGGATGTGTAAAGGGGTAGCTCCGAGGACTCCCTGGTCACCGCCTTGAATCTCTCTTCTTGCTCAGGGCTTGCGACTCCATCCTGAATGTTTCTTACATTGATCCCAGATACAGTCTGTATCATTCGCTTCATTAACTGCTTCCTGGGCATCTCAAATGAGAAGTAAGCCGTAGGTGTTTCGTCCTGCTTCATGGCCTTGGTTGCTATGAATAAAGCTAATGCGGATTTACCACAGGATGTGGGGGCCGCGAGTGTAAGTACCTCCCCTGCCGCGATGCCGTTGTTACCAAGGTATCCGTCAAGTCGATTAATATTAGTCTTCACTACGTCGGGGTTAAAGGTGCCGTCCTGCATCTTCTGGATGTCCTCAAGGATCTCTTCGGCGGAGTCCACTACCGAGAACGTGTCCGTTCCCAGGGTATCAACCTTAAGTATATCATTCTCCAAGGATGCTCTGATCACCTGGGACTCAGCTGATTCGGACTCAGCTTGTTCTACAGCAACTCGGCACCCGCGAATGAGTGACCTTAGCTTACTCTTCTCGGCTACCAGCTTGGCACAATACAGGGCCTGCAAGGGGGTCTCAGCCTCTTCCATGACGGAAAAGATACCAGCCATGCCTCCGACCTCGTCAAGGCCCTTAGAGGCTTTTAAATTCTCCATCAAGGAGATTGCGTCCAGGGGCTTCCCCTTCTCTACGAGGGACGCGATGGCTGTGAATAGTAACTTGCCCTTAAGGGTATAGAAATCGTCGGGTTCAACAATGACGGAGACCGTATCGTATACGGAGTAGTCCCCATCCAGGAGACAACAGGCAATTAATTTGTATTCGGCTTCTTCGTTATGCGGGGGCTTTTTTATTTCGTTCGTTATCATTTTCAAGTATGTCTAACATAGAACGAAGACACTGACCAATTGCGTTATGTTTGATCAATATACTTTTAGGAATACCTCTTGTGTCCATACCCTGGTGCAGGTTGATTGTAAGTTCAGTGGCTTCCTTCATCTTCTCGTTCATATGTGTTTTGTAATAATTGTTATGTAGTATACTTGACCCCCCTGCAACGTGCAAAAGGGCCAAGCATTCTATCATGAGGAGTTACTCCTTTTCAACTCTTTCGAGCATCCCTATGGCTATCAATGAGTAGCCAATTAGGTCACGGAATATGTCCTTGGATTGATCGCCTTTAGTAACAACTTTAAGCTGACCATCCGAACAGAAAGCCTTAGCTCTCTGGAATTTGTCCTGCATCCTGATGCAGACTCCAGTAAGAGGGTGAACCCCGAACTCGGTTGAGTAATCAAAGTTAGCGAATGGGTTTTCGCAACTCTCACCTCCCGTGTAGTCCGTGTTCTTATTAGCAGTCATATCCAATATGGATTCAACTTCATCTCGGCGGAACTGGTCCCACCATATCTTATCGAAGTCCTTCACGATTTAGAACGGTGCGTCGTCTATGTTTGGGGTAACAACAGGGACCGACTCAGTGTTCTGAGACGCCTCCAGCTGTTTATCTTCGGGCGCGTAGTCCGCGGCCAGGGATAGCAATGGTTGGCCACTCTTCCCTTGTTTCTTCCACCCCTTGAGGTAGTATAATCCTGGCTTACTGACGAAGATACGTCCGTTGTAGTCTGGATGGTTTTCTTTCTGCTTGCGGTCATTGATGCCGAGCAGTCCTGTGTTTTCTCTGTATGTTGCCATATGTATTATTATTATTGCGGGTTAAAATTCAGCGGTTCTGTTAACGGGCTTAGGATTGTCCTTGCCGTGCTTGTTGGTTGCATCTGGGTCCTTGGTATCATCGATAGCAAAGAGGCCGTTCAAGGCGTATTTACGTGCATAGGAACTAGCGGAGCCAGTGATCTGTGCTTCGTCCATACCCTTCTTTGTCTCAGCCTCACGAGCAAAGGCTGTTGTTACAGCTATGGGATCGGAGTGCGACTCGGTAACAGTAGCTGTTGCCTTGACGTATACCCTACCCCCTACCTCAACGATCTCGTCGCTGACTGTAAGGAAGCAATCGTATTTATTCAATAAAGGCTTAACGGCCTCTAGTATATCTTCGGCGGATCTGTAGGAATACCCGCCGAACTTGTTAGTCTGTCCCTTCGGAGCCTTAAGCTCAGACTGGATGGACTGCATTATTTTTACTGGTTTTTTATCTGTCATAACTTTGTTTTATTAATCTACGGTAAAGTTGGGATCGCTGATTTTGATTAGAACAATTGTTGATTTCGTCCTCAGTTGCGCCAATGGATTGAAGTTCTAAGACCTGCTCATGGGCTGTCAACTTGTTTTTAAATTTGTTTGTAAGTTGTATAAGTCCCACGGGGTGAAGGACATCCAGGGTCTCTTGCTCAAGGTAAGCGGCCATTGCATCAAGCACACCAGGCAAATGTTCCTTGTCCCCCTTGCACATTCTCATGTAGAAGTTCTCTACCTTTCCGAGAAGACTGTTCGCCTGCCTGGATATAACACCTCGGACCAACCCAGTCTGGTGGTCGTGGTCCAGGACCCAGTCATCCTTCTTGGTGGCTAGGATAGGACAGCACAAGGGCTTGTTCTTATCCCTGTATTCTTTTATTTTATTTTGTGGAAGATACATCTAATTCTGTGAGTAAATTTTTAAGGGCGTTCTTTTCCTGGCTTAGTTGCTTACGCTGCTCAAGCATTCTCTCCATCCGAAAGGACAGAGTTCTGGATTCCTGTCGGATCATGTCGATCCTAGTCTGTATTCGTTCGACGTTGCTTTCTATTTGTGTCATACTCATTGTGTTATTTTTCTAATACTTGTATTGGTAAATTTAAGATGTCACTCATCTTTACGATTGAAAGTAAATCGCTACGGCCCTTCCTCGTGTATCCTTTATACAGTGCGTCCGACCCACGGCTGACCTTGTCATCCAGGTTGCACTTCTTACTGGCCATCTCGTATAGATACGCCCTCTTGATTAAAACAAAATCATCCTGCCTTTCAAAGGCAATGTAGTCCACGTTCGACGTCAGCCACCCTCGGTCACCCGCAGTGTTCTTGAACTCCAACCATACGAGTTCGTCTTGCTCGGAGCTATCGCTTCTATTCACCCTCTTGCGGGCCTTGACATCAATCGTCCCTCGGTCAGTGACGTAGTCAAAGTGCTTGTATTGCTCCTCAAGGGTCGAGCGCCTGTATTCTATACCTCGCCTATCCAAAATATCCTGAAAGGATGTCTCGACGCTCTGGCCCCTGTTCCAACTAGGTGTATCAATAAAATCAAATGTCTTCATGGTGGGGTAGGTTAGTGCTGAGTAATTTCTTGGACGGAAAGTATTTTACCCGAACCTCCGCGCTTGAAGACGCAGGTGCCAGTCTTGTCGGGGTTCTTCTGTAGTAATAGTTTGACTGCTTCGCTTGGGGTGTGCGCCCACTTAGATGTATCACCCACGTATCCTTCTGGCATGTCGTTGCGGGTGTATCTAATTCTGTATTCAGTCATCAAATACTACGGTAAATCCTACGCCTGCATTGGTGCCGATGACATTGAAGTCAATCCATTCCATCGCTTCGATATCAGTCATGCCGTCACGGGACATAAAGATGTCCACCATCTTGCTGTGCAGGTAGCACAGCTGTCCTCCGTGATCCACACCAATGACCGCCTCGTCGAGGCCGTCGAATCGAATTGCCTTCGGGTCACAGCAGTCCAGGTAGTATTCTATGTCTTGAGTATTCATTGTATTCATTATATTTATTACATTCTTAGTAACCAGTAAAGTTCAGCGCACTTCTTTGCTATCTTGATACCCTCCTTCATCTCGTCCTGCTTCCACTCCTTGTGGTAGTGCTTCTTGGTATCGCAGTCAACGACCACTGAAATGCAGGACGGAAGGTAATCAAGGTTGTGTTCCTTCATTAACATAAATGCTTCTACTGCAAGCTGTTGGCAATCCTTGTCATAGGTCTTAGCCTTACCCTTCGTGTTAGTCCTGCACTTGTAGTCCGCTAGAAAAACTTTGCCCTCGGAGTCATGGCCGATGAAGTCCACGCTCCCCGCAATCTTGATGCGGTTATTAGCTATGATGCGCTCGCAGGCTATTGGCTTAACTCCATTGTCCCGCACCCACTCCACGAATGGCATCGCCCACTCGTCCCACGGGCTGGGTTCTGGCCGATCCTCGGCGCCCAAGAATTCGTATTCAATATGATCCTCAATAACCTTGTGAACGGTGGTGCCGAATGTGGAGGATTCAATTGTGTCCCCCGTGATCGGGTGCGTCCTTGTGCCGTAGGTCAATCGTTCAATGTCCTGCCAAGCTAAGATGGGATGCTCCCTCGCTAGGGATGTAATCATCCTGGGCTTGTAGATGCCGTCCAAGAATGCATCCTTTACTATCCCTAGGACGGTGGTCACCGAAGGGTAGACCTTGTGTTGCTTTCGCGCCCTTGCAGGGGTCTCAATATCTGGTTCAAATTCTGGGTTACGGATGTCATTGCAATTGTAGAAGTGAGCCATAATATTTTTTAAAAAAAAAGGGTGAAGGGCTATCCAAGCCCCCCACCCTCTCGGTGTCAACCCCTTTATTCCAATCAAATTTCCTCTTGGTCCAAGATATAATTAAGCACGTCACGCAGGGCGTCCAAGTCAGAGCATTCATTTGTATCGTACTCGTGCTTGGCTAGCTCCGAAGAATCCGACGTTAGAATGAATACAGTTCTGAACTCTGGCTTTATTATGTTGTCCAAGTAGACTGATTTAAGATGCCTGTGCGCCATCAGAGCCAGTAGCTCCGTGTCGGTTCTGGGCGTTAGTTCGGTCTGGATCGGCATGATGTACTGATCCCCCGCTTCCAGTTGTCCGACGTGAGCGTCAGAGAATCTGCCGCGGAGTCCCACGGCTGATACGATTTCATCATGAGGCAAGCGTATGGCAGGCCCATGTGGGTAGGTATGTATTTTTATTTTCATAGTTATTCTGGTTCGTTGAATACTTCGTCTTGGCACTTCTGACATAGTCCAGATATCGCGTATTCGGTAACGGACAATGCATCAGTGAACTCGTTTGCCTCCTTCTTGCATACAGCACAGATGCCAGTCTGCACCGCCTGCTTGGGGGAGATTCCATTGAGGGCTTCTAAGAAAGCCTCAAGCTCTGGGTGTCGCTCAACTGGTTCTACCACGAGGATGCGCTTACCTTGTGGGGCGTCGTCATCAATTCTGGATATCATGGGTAGTCCTATTTGATTAGTAGATCAGTTAGCTTGTCGATATTAGCGTGATCATTCACACCAGAGAAAAGGGCGAAGCCTATCTCACGACCGACTGCGTCCATTGGTTTGCCGTATTCCATGTGGCTGAACTTGCCCCAGTCTGGGATGTAGTAAAGCGTCACGGAGTTATCGGATACCTTGATCGGCTTGCCGTTAGGCGTGACTGCTCTCACGAACTCACCCGTCACGTTGCCAATGTTAGCTAGTGAAACGAAGGCGCGGAACGGGTTAGCGTCCACGCACCATCCGTGAGGTGCTGTGACTAGGTAGATGCCGTCACGGGCATTTGTATTATACATTTGTTTCATCGTTTTCTTCCTTGGTTGAATTCAACCATGCTCTGGACGCTGTCGGACAGCTTGTCGAGTATGGCCTTAGGGTTAACGCCCTCGGCTATCTTGAGATTGTCGAGGATCTTGGAGTCGCTAGCACGCCTGCCGAGCGTTCGGCCGAAGCCGTAACGCCCGTCAGTGAAGGCATAACGCCCGTATGAGGTGTCGATTAATACCATAGGCACACCTTCTACGAGGTATGCCTTTCCGATTTGTAGGTTAGGTTTTGTTGTCATATTTATTCATGTGTTGGTTTTCTAATTCAGTGATGGAGTCCTGCATTTTAATTAAGTCCTCCTTTGTTACGTCCTCTGGCTCGTCGAGTAGACAGGCTACGTCGATGGAGAGGTCGGATATTATTTCAGTTATACTTTTTATACTTTTCATAGTTATAGGTAGTGCATGATTATTGATACCGCTAGCAGTATGCCACCAACGATGATGCTCCAGAACACGATGAACGCGCTCTCCTCTTGCTTGTTTGTTTTAACTAACTTAACTAGCTTGTTTGGCTTATGTGATTTCATACGTCCACCTCCTCTGTGTTGTATCCGTTTTCCTTCAGTAGCTCTAGGACTCCAGAAGGTAGAGAGAAGACGCCGTCATAATCGGTGACGTCCTTGTTGTCGAACCAGAGTCCACCCTCCGCGTGCCAGTCATCTCCGCCCGATTCCTCGTCGTAGATTTCAAACCACCCGTAGGTGCTGTCCTTGATTCCGAGAGTGCAGTTAAGTTTAACCTCCTTCTGCTCTCTGATTACTCCGAATGAGTTCTCGTAAGTGAGATGCTCAGTCGTGGTCTTGGTGTATTGCTTTGTTTCTGTATTCATATTTGTATTGGTTCGCGCCTGTATTCAGTGGCGCATGTATTCGGCCTGTATTCAATGGCGCATGTATTTGTTAGTTAGTTGATTGTAAGCTGATTGCTTGCACCCAAAAAGCCCGCACCTTGTGGGTGCGAGCTGTTGGGTTTGTGTGTATTACTTTGGAGAGTTTACAAGTGGGTCAATTAATTCGTTTACAGCTCTATCAACAGTAGAATTAATGTAATCCCATGTCTCATCGTCGTTGTGTATTGAATCAACAACCTGTTGCCATTGCTCATCGGTTGCGCTTACTTTCATGCGAAGCCTAGCTTTGATAATCTCGTTAAGTGTTTCTCTGTTTAATACTTCGATTGTGTTGTGTGTGTTTTCCATGATTTTTATTGGTTAGTTAATAGTAAGCGACCTGCTTACACCCAGAAAGCCCGCACCTGTGAGGGTGCGAGCTGTGTGGTTATTAGGAAAAAATCCCGTGTTGGCGCAGGGTTTGTCCCACGTGACGAGCTTGATCTATTTCGTCGTGCAGATCGTGAATCAATTGGTCGAATGCTTGGGTCATGTATGTCATGTCCTCGCCCCCGACGTTGCGCCTGTATTTAGATGCAAGGTAAAGAAGGTTCATTAGCTTATGCAGTCTAGGCTCAGAGCGATACTTTTCGGCTCGGTATAACTCCTGCAAGGTGCAAAAGTTTTTAGATGTAGTCCATTTATTATTCATAGTTTGATTGGTTAAGTTGACGGCGTCTCCGTCTACCCAAAAAGCCCGTAGCGGTTAGGCTACGAGCTGTGTGTATTACTTGGACGCCTGCTTGGCTTTCCGTAGGTTCTTGATGAGCATTATGGCGGGGATAAATCCCAGTCCAATGATGCATCCCACGGCGGTGCCATTTGCCATCCCAAGATTGCCTGCAACGGCTCCTCCGAGCCAGTCACTGGTGGCATTGCCCAGTCCTGCTCCGACTACTACGCCGAGACCCTTCTGGAAAGCCTTTGGCAGGTAGTTCTCGACCTCAATGCCAGTCATGGCACCGATGATCATTACGAGGTTGTCGATGATACCGAAGGTGATGTATTCAATTGTCATATTTGCATTGGTTGATGTTGATTTGACGGCGTGTCCGTCTACCCAAAAAGCCCGCACCTGTGAAGGTGCGAGCTGTGGTTTACCAAGGTAGCAGTGAAGCTCCGAGTTGGCGTTGGATTCGTTGGACATTAGGGCTGACCTTCGGCGCTTGCTTGGCTATAAAAGCCTTGCCGTAGATGCCTGCGTCTGGGGCTTCCTCGGTGGCTTTCCATCCGAGTTTGATGCCCCTGTATCCTTCGTCCTTCCATGAGTCCCGCATCGCCTCTAGCTCGTATTCAGCTTCGGCTTTGTCGTATGATCCATAGAGGGTTTCTGTTGCACCGTCGAGCTTGGCGGTGATCTGGAAGTATTTGAATTCAGTCATATTTGTATTGGTTATGTGTTAAACGTAAGCGGAATGCTTACACCCAAAAAGCCCGCACCTTGGAGGGTGCGAGCTGTGTGGATTAAATACTGCGAGTGCAGTAGAAATCTGGTAGATCATCTTGACCTCGGTCAAGTGACTTCATGTGTTCACAGGCGATGTCTATGGCATCGTCTATGTCGACTGGATTTTCCTTGTTAAATTGAACTTCAATGAATGAAGGTTCAAATCCTTCCTGCCATGCAATGAAGTGTGCTGATGTCGCATGACCTCCGCCTTCAACTGGAATGGTCGCCAGTGTGTATTCGGATAAGTCTGTGTAGTTCAATTTGCTAGTTGATTTCTGTGTATCGATCATGATATTTGATTAGTTGATTGGTCATCTGTGTTTGCACGGGCTGTGAACCGTCTCAGAGTTGAGGCTACATTACCAATCTATGTCCCACTTACTACGTCGTCAGACCCTCTGGGTTTCACCCCGAGGAAGGTAGCGTTTGGACTGAGAAAGAACGGGAACTGCGCCCTCAGTATAGCACACTTTTTCAGATAAAAAAGCTTTTTTTTCATCAAAGTGCATTTTTCTTCAAATAGATCCTTTTTCTGGGAGGTCAGTGCGGTGAAGTAGGGGACAGCTGTGCGGTCATGGCCGTAAATATTCACGGCCGTAAACATCCCCCGTAGTCATCCCACTAAATGCGTCAACGCATATGATCATCGGGTCCGTGGTATCATCTGGCACCCGTGGGCTACATATATACTACCTCACGGGGAATTCATAGCCATCCAGTCGGTGGAGTAGGGGATAGGTGCAGGTAAAAGTGCAGGGAATGGTGCAGGTTACTGTGCAGATGTTGAATCAATCTGGATGCATTACGCTTTCGCAGAAGAAAAGGATACCTCACGCGAGGCGCTCTATGCTAGGATACAAGCGGGCTACAGGGCAATGGTGCATACATATGTGCAGATTCGCTGAGAATTAGACATAAGATATATTGTGCGGAGCATACAATGATGCCCCTGCTCGCGCATGACAGGGGTGGAGGGGGTCAGCGCGCGCGCCAACGCTAGATACATGTATCATAAATCGGGGCTTAAAAAAAAGTGCCTCTCAAGGCGCCCCTCCTGGCCCTATCCTTAAGGTTCTCTCCTTAAGGTTCCTTCCTTAAGGTCCCCTTCCCTTTGGGTTCTCGTCTTAAGGCCCCCTCTACTTTTTACAAAAGTACTTACATAAAGGACGAGTGTTCCTTAAGGAAGAGGGCAATGAAAAGACCTGTCAAGTCCGTAGTCACATATTTTTTTACCTATGGCTCATTAACTTGACGGATCCGCGATATCCTCTCATTGATTAGTAATGCCCACCAAGGAGGAGTTAATTAGTCAAATCTCGGATTCAATCCAGGAGATCGTAAAGGAGAAGGAGGCCATCCAGGCTAGAAGCCTGAGTCGGCATAACCCCGAAAAGGTGGCCGAGATACTTTACCTATACAGCACGGGCAGTTCACAGACCAGGATCGTAAAGAAATACGGAATGGATCGGGGGACGGTTATTTCTGTCCTCACGGATTACGCGGACCACCTCGGTAAGTTCAGGGACCTGTCGGGCAAGATCGCGGCCCAGAACTATCTGAACCTCTCCAGCCTAGAGGAGGACCTCATTGAGAAGGTCAGGGACAGGATGGAGAATGACCCAGAGATGGAAGTAAGTTTCAAGGATCTCAAGGAGCTATCCATAGCCAAGGCTAATGCTTCTAGAGAAGCGCTTACTGCACGGGGCGAGGCTACACAGATAACCGAGGACAGGAAGGTCTTCACCCAGGATGACTACGAGGCTACCATTAAGGCAGCTAGGGAAAGAATCCAGAAGGCTAAGGTAATCAATGCGGAGGTAAAGGATGCCTAGGTCAGTCATAGATGATAGCTATGACCCCATCTACGACCAGGTTCGGGGAATCCTGGGAGAGCATTTTGAGAACTACTGCTTCATAGTAATGAACTCCGAGGGGGAAATATTCTTTGACTACAACCATCTCCCAGCTGGTAAGATGCTTATAAACGAAATGCAATACGAGGTTCGGGAAGATAACCTGGAGATTGAATGGGACTTCGGCGTTGACCCCGATGACCTGGAAGAAGAGGAATGACTATTGAGTTCACAAAGCACCCAATCCTGGAGTCCCCTACTGACGAAGAGATTGTTATATTAGGTGAAGCGGACCCCAAGTTACTAGCTTCTTTGCACGAAGCTCACGAGGGTAGAATCCTGGCGGCGGAGACGGACCCCTTGCGTCACGGCTTTGACCTACCAGGGTGGGACCGTATGCGTGACGCCATCCAGGACTACGACGAAGTCATAACCTTCGGGGGTAATAGAAGTGGTAAAACCACTGGTTGTGCTAAGATGCTAATGGAGGCCGTTACTAATAACCAGGATGGTCACGTTGTGTGCTTCAGCCAAAATGCGGACACCTCAGTAAAGGTGCAGCAGGCTGCGGTCTGGGAGATGATGCCCAAGGAGTTCAGGAAGAAGACCAAGAGTATTGAGGGTTATATTAACTTCAGTATGCAGAATGGATTCACTGGCTCTAGTTTCATCTTCCCCGATACTAGGACTAGAGTGGACTTCAAGACCTATACGCAGTTCAGTAATAACCAGACCATCCTTGAGGGTTTCGAGTTCGGGTTCAAGAAGGCTGATAGCCTGAACATAGGTGCATGGCTGGACGAATACCTAGGGGATGCGGCCCTTGTTAATACCCTTAGGTTCCGCCTAGCTACCAGGAACTCCAAGATGATCCTAGGCTTTACCCCTATTGATGGATACACGCCCTTCGTTTCCGAATACTTAAAGGGCGCGGAGACGCTTGAGACCAGGAACGCTGAACTGCTGGATAAAGCGGTCCCAGTAAAGCAATACAGCCCTGAACGAGATGCTGGTATTGTTTATCTGCACTCGGACGAGAACCCCTTTGGTGGTTATGATCGTATAGCCAAGGACCTAAAGAACTCCAGTGAGGACACAATAATGGTCCGCGCCTACGGTCTACCCACGAAGTCAATGACTTCATTGATACCTAACTTTAGCCCTGAGGTGAATGTTCTATCCGATGAACCCAATAAATACGGAATATCCTTCCCTCCCGTGGATTCATTAACCTGGTATCAGGTGGTGGACCCAGCCTTTGCCAGGAACTACGTCAGTATATGGGCGGGTGTTTCGGAGGCAGAGAATATATATATTAGAAAAGAATGGCCCGACAGGGATACTTACGGAGAGTGGGCGCTGTTCGGGGACCCGAAGTGGAGATACGGCCCAGCGTCCAAGAAGGTTGGCTACGATGTTGAGAAATACGTAGAGCTATTTCACGAGATAGAGGACGACATGGGTATAAAGGTGATGGAGAGGATAGGGGACTCCAGATTCTTTGCTAAAGAGAATGAGAACAATGTGGACCTTTTTACAAGTTTCTATGACCACGGCATGAGCTTTATTCCCTCAGATGGCCAGACGGAGGCCGTAGGTGCCACGGCCCTGGACGAATGGTTCTTTTATAACCATGACTACGAAATTGACGAAGCGAACCAACCCAGGTGTTATGTGCATAAGGATTGCGGAAATTTAATAGAATCAATTATTAGCTATAACTCATCAGGTAAATCGGACGAAGCACTAAAGGACTTCTTTGACGCATTAAGATATTTAAGAATGTCCAATGCTGGAATGGGTCCTGACTACTTCTCGGACTACAGTATGGAAACAACCATGAAACATAAAGGAGGGTACTAATGCCTAAGGTAAAATTAACTGCACTATCAAATGAATACGAAGTAACCTTTGAGGAGGCTATAGGTATTGTCCTGGAAAAGATCCCTGAGGAATACATTACTGGCAGGGGTAAGAACACCTGGATCTCCGAAGAGGGCCAGGAGATAATAAAGGAAGGGTTATTTATAGATGAGATAATCCCTAAGAACTATATAGGCAAAGTAATTGCGGAATGCCCGAATCCTAGGTATAATTTTGTATACAACAAGGATATAGGGAAAAAGGTTCCAGTAATGATCCCCCGAAGGTTACAAGGTAGGTTCATCGGCAAGATGATTGATTTTGAGGCCATTGAGGATATAAAGGGTATAAGTTATCGGTATGTCAAAAAAAAGCAAAGTTGATAATACTTTGGACCATAATTGGTGCAGGGAGAACTCAGATAGACTGGCTTCATTTGAGATACTCAAACGCTACGTCAAGCACGAGACAAAGGTACCTATGTCCCACGAAGACCTGTATGATAAAATAGGCGTCTCTAAAGCGCAATGGTGGAGACTATTACAATCCCTAAAAGAACGACTTAATGATAAGTAACAATATTTCTGAGGCATTAACCTACCTGTCGGATGAACCCGATGTGAAGGCACTAAATTTAGCATACGACCAAACGGTCACTGAGCTTGAATCATATTTTGATTTATGCAGAACGTCTTACGACGAACGAAGAAACTTCTGGCCAGGTAAATCCAGGGATCACCGAAAGCACGGAGCTGATGCATTTCCCTGGGAGGGAGCATCTGACATTGAGTGCCATATCATAGATGAGCGAATTACTCGACTAGTAGCATTGTTCATGTCCTCACTGCGTAGGGCAAACGTACGAGCCTTCCCCGTAGAAAGCGGTGACATAGCACGAAGTAAGTTGGTCTCAGGTTTCTTGAAGTGGATGGTTAGCTCAGGATACATCCCTCGTTTTTATAGAGAGATGGAACTGGGCGCTAACTATATGCTGGAGCGCGGTATATTAATTACATATGTCGGGTGGCACAGGGAGGACAGAACCTTTAAACAACTGATTGATTTGAATCAGATTGCAGAAATAAGCCCAGAGGCCGCAATGGCTATACAGTCAGGGGATTCGGACGAGGAGTTAATACTCCTTCTTCAAAACACATTTGATGGAGTAACAGAGAAAAGAGCTAAGAAGGCACTGAAAGAACTGAGAAAGAACGGGGTTACTGAACTACCGATTGTAAAGCGGCAAGTGAATTCTCCCGAAGTTAAAACACTGGCACCCGACGGCGACTTCTTTTTTCCTCCATATGTTACCGATCCTCAGCGAGCGCCTTATTGCTTCTGGAAGACTTACTACACAGCACAGGAGTTACAAACAAAAGTATCTACTGATGGATGGGATGAGGACTTCGTTGATTACATTATATCTAAATACAGGGGCGTCAATATTGATAGCATTGAGCGCGAACAGGAGGGTAGGCGCAGCATAAGCCTTACTGACAATGCATACGAAGCGGACGAGCTTATTGAAATAGTTTACGGATACCAGAGACTGATTGACGAAGAGGATGGATCCGAAGGCATTTACTGCACAGTATTTCACAAGGAATTCAGCGGTAATGAAATTGCCCCTGGTTACGCTAAGTTTGAATTACTTAACGGATACGAGGACTACCCAGTCGTGGTAACTAGATTAGCTGAGGATACTAAGCGCCTATACGATACCCAGACTATCCCCGATATTCTTCGCGGTATACAGAACCAGGTAAAGGTCGAAAAGGATTCCAGGATTGATCGCAACAGCCTAGCTACCCTACCCCCGATTCTTCACCCAGTAGGACAGGCACCTACGGATTGGGGACCAGGTCGAATGATTCCATATCGTCGTAAGGGTGATCTGGACTTCGCTCCAACCCCCTCATACAATCAAGGATCCCTGGAGATGGAAACTAATCTAACGGACCTTGCGGATCGACTTGTAGGTCTGGACGAGCAATCCCAGATGAGTACAGTTCGCCAGCAGTTCCTTGTGGACAAGTTCCTTAGCCATACAGCCGAGGTTCTTAGGATGTCATTCAAGTGCTTCCAGAGATTCGGCCCAGATGAAGTGTTCTTCCGAGTAACTGGTATACCTGATGCACAGGTGTTCAACAAAGGTAACCCCGATGAGAACTTTGATATATTAATTAACTTCGATGTCCTTAATACGGACCCAGAAAATGTTCAGGCTAAACTCAAGCAGTTCGCGGAACTCACTCAGTTCAATACCAATAACAGGATGAGCATGGATAGTTTCTTAGATATTGCGGCCAGTGCAGTTGATCCAGTAATGGCGGATGCTATTCTTCAGCCAGTTGAAAGCGCTCAAGAAGAAGTTGTCAAACAAGTCACAGATGACTTGGCTAAAATCTTTGCTGGTATCGAAATGCCAGCTAGACCAGCGGGAGCGCAGATTGCTATACAGGTTATACAGGAATACACTCAGCAACCAGATATTGCACAACGTGCGGCGACCGATGAAGCATTTGCTGGTCGATTGCAGAAATACGTTGGTCAATACACATTCCAGATGCAACAAGCTCAGAATGCTCAGATTGGTAGACTAGGAACAGCCCCAGCACAAATGGGTTCAGTTGATACCCAACAAATGTAATGCTAGAAAGATCTCCAAATCAACGCGCCCTGGACAAAATAAATGTTGGTCTAGGAAATCAGAGCGCAATGCAATTTGCTAAAGCTCGTGAGCAGCAATTAAGTCAAAGGGCAATGCGTGATCTTAAGATGCGACACGCTGGGTCCGCAATAGAGAAATACTTTGGATCCAACGCTCCGTTGATTTCAGCTATGCTCGGCAATATTGATGTAGAGACTGGAGGAACATTTGACTTCCAGCAACAGCAAAAGGGCGGTAATGGCTATGGATTGTTTCAATTCGACTTCCATAAACCATTCTATAAAAAGTTTCTTAATGAAAATAACTTGACCGACGGTGTTGACTCCCAGGTAAGATATGCCTATGAAAACATATACGGCGGACTCCAAGATGTTTTAGGATCAGGCAATGCCGAGAAACTTAGAAAATCATTTGAAACATCAAAGGACCCCATGAAACTGTCGGACGATATAATGAACATCTTTTTAAGACCAGGAGTTCCTCACGCTGACAGAAGAAGGGAATCCGCAAGGATGCACTCCCTGGCAATAACCCCAGCAAAGTAATGGTAAATATACAGGAGGACATAAAGTCCCTTCAGAACTACGAATCCTTTGCTAGGTTCATAGATTTAATTCACTCCCTTAGGGAGGAAACAATTTCGGAGTTACACGAAGCTCCATCGGACAGGATACAACAGATATCGGGTCGTATAATTACATATGACCAGATACTCCAAATGTGCGATTGGGAGAAACTTCAAGCAACTTTTAAGGACAGGATGTAACCACCTGTGCTATAATCCAAACATCGCAATCTCTCGGCGTAAATGAGTGGCTATTATGACAGATGAAATAACGACTGCTGACTCTGGGGCAGACACAAAACCAGTGGACAATACTAATATATCCGTAACGGATCTTGCAAATCGAAGATTGGGCGAGATGACTTCTGAGCCAAAAGCTGAGGAAGAATCAAAACCAATTGATGATGAATCAAATGAAGATAACTCCGAGGAGGTCATTGAGGAAACTCAGGAAGCCGAATCAGAAAACTCAGAGGTTGATTTAGATTCCGAGGATGTTCTTTCACAGATTGACTTGGACACCATGTCCGAGGAGGAATTACAGGAGTTATCCGAAAAGCTAGGCAGTAAGGCTGTTGCTAGATTTGGTGCTTTGACGGCAAAACGCAAAGCGGCAGAGGAGCGACTAGCAGTACTTGAGGCAGAACTCAAGGATAAGAAGAACCCTCTTGATACCCAAAAGAAAGTAGAAAACAACCCGTTCAGTTCATTGGAAACAATTGAACAGTTGCAGAGTAAATCTGCGGAGGTTGATAATATTATCGAATGGGCTGAGGACTTATTATTTGAGAGTGATGGCTACGCCGCTGACGATGTAATAACAGAATTACAAGGAAGCGAGTTAACTAAGGCCGATGTTAGACGATCACTACTCCAAGCCAGGAAGGCAAGTAAGACATTCCTACCTGACCAATTGCGTAAAGTAGAAGCCCAAATGCAAGGGACTCAACTTGAAGCCGCATTTGATAAGAGGGCAAAGGATGAACTATCTTGGCTAAGTGGCGATGACAATGATACTAGGAGACAATACGAATCCACAATATCTGATCCAAGGTTTAAAAAACTGAAGGAGATTGTTAAGAAGGAGACACCTGAAATATCTGGTCAACTTGATTACTTCTTTGCCCATGCTGCTAATAGCATCTATGGCCGCAAGGCGGTGCCTCAGGGCAAATCAGGTATGACTATGAATCCTCCTAGAACTGGGCCAACTGGCTCCGCTAAATCGGATAAGTCACAGTCAAGAACTGCTAAGGCCATCAAGGACTTGCAAAGTCAATTCCATCAATCGGGTAACGCTCGTGATTTCGCTGCACTTAGAAAACTACAAATGGCTTCACGCCGTTAACTTAACTCATAAATAATTAATCATTAAATATAATGTCATTCTCAAATACATTCGATACTACTAATACAGGATCGGGCGTCTCTAACCGCGAAGACTTGACTGATGTCTTGACTATCCTCGCTCCAGAAGAAACTCCTATCCTTTCCTCTGCTAACAAAGAACGTGCTACTGCAACAAATGTTGAGTGGACCGTTGACAGTCTTTCAGCTCCCAGCACTGCTGGTATCTCTGAAGGTGCTGATGTTACTGCATTCACTGATCAATTCGCTGGCCGCGCTCGCCTCGGCAATCGTGTTCAAAAGTTCCGCCGTGACTACATGGTTTCCGATATGCAAGAAGCTGTCGATTCTGTTGGTCCCGCTAAGATCGCTCAGGCTGAAGCCAAAGCTATCCGTGAACTAAAACGCGACGTTGAAGCAACTATTGCTGGAACTCAAGACTCAGCTACAGAAAACGGTGCAGGCACAGCCAACGCACTTCGTGGACTTGGTGACTGGCTTGATTCTGCTGGACCTGCTGATGTACCTGCTGCATTCCGCACACCTGCTGACAGCATCTACACAACTGCTGAAGCTAATGCAAATGCATTCAGCGAATCAGCTCTTAACGGCATCATCAGCTCTATCTTCCGTGTAACTGGTTCCGCAAACAATCTTATGCTTGTTGCTGACACTGGCCTACGCCAAGTTATTGCTGACTTCGCTCGCACAAGTGCTTCTGCTACGGACAATGTTCGTACAGTGAACTACGACGGCAACAGCGGTAGCATCAAGCTATCTGTTGACCTCTATGAGTCCGATCATGGTGTTGTCTCCATTGTTAACCAAAAT
>Ga0181388_1000286_pt1 | contig 17562 bp, 3 predicted proteins | sample 11SPOviralmetaG_FD_130120 | JGI IMG/M metagenome (GOLD analysis project Ga0181388, IMG submission 130120) | Marine viral communities from the oligotrophic San Pedro Time Series (SPOT) site, San Pedro Channel, CA, USA - 11 SPOT_SRF_2010-05-17 | ecosystem: Environmental > Aquatic > Marine > Strait...
GTTAATTTAATCATTATCCTATGTAAATTGGGTAAGGAACCTTATAGAAAGTTTCTTGTGTTAATTGTGCCTCTTGATTTTGTCTTTCAAGTTGTTTAACTCGAGTTGTTTCTTCTAAGAATGTTTTTAATTCTTCAATTAAGGCTGTTTTTTCAGCTGATGCTTCACTTAATAATCTAGCAAAGTCTAAAGTTGTTGTGTCACCTGGAATTGGAACTGACTGATATTTACCTCTTACACTACCCAACATTTCTTTAGCTAATGCTAAAGCATATCTACGAATCCATTGTCTTCCTGGTTCATTAATGAGTTTATAAGTAGGATGAGTGTAAGGTACATTTGATAAATTAGTTATACCTCCTGTTGTATCTTTTACTGGATTATTAGCAACTGACTTTAAAACATACTCATAATGTAATTTGTAACTTTGTTTAGGTATAGGAAATAATTTTAAATATCTATTATCTTCCAAGTCAAAGTGATATGCTGACTTTCTAATAGCATCATTTAATTCAATTGCTTGTAATTTTAAAACGTCAAAATACATTGGCATTAACATAAAATTTACACCTGGTGACATATTACCAAATCCAAATGACTGCATTAATGATTGTATTCCTGTTCCTGTACCTGCGTATGGGTCAAAGTATCTGTTGATTGCAGAGGGGGCATAATGGTAAATTCTTTTAATGTATGCTGCTTCTGAACCACTCAATGAAGATGAAACATCTGCCATTAAGTCATATCGTTGTTGGCCTGCATTTACTGTGATAGATCCTGATTCAATTTTATAATTTCCCCCTGCTCCATCAGCTTGACTTCCATATTGTTCTGCTATGTTGATTGTATTACCTAAATTGGGGGCAATTATACTATCATTTAATTTTGATCCTGTAGATGTTCCCTCTAAAGTGTGGAAACTATTAATTATTTGAAAATGGTAAAGTTGTGAACCATATTCATTTATAGCTTCTTCAAAACAAGTAAACAAATTTACTGCTTGTAGTTCAATGTCTACGAGTGGGTACCCCATACGTCTTACACACCAGTCCGCAACTTTATCAGCATCAGATTGAAATGCTGTATCTGTATCATAAAACCCAAAAGGTGTTTCTCCTGGAAAAAATGAGGATGAACCAGGCCATATTAGAATGTTTGCCATAATTTAGTTAATTTATTCCTATATAAATATAAACAAATTTTAAATTAATGGATTTTTTTAACTAAAAAGTTAAGAAATTAAAATGTTTTCAATATTAGAATTAAGTATTAAATTAGATTCTACTTTTTCTATAAGAGAAGAGGTTTCTTTTAATCCATCTGGGGGGAACAAAAATCCTTTTATTTCAGAATGTGATTTTAATTCATAACCTGTACCTGGGATAAAGTTTCCAATGGTATTATATCCTTGATTGGGGGTATATGTATCACCATTATTATGTTTTATAAATTCAATAGATCCTGTTATATTAGTGTTATTAACAATTCCTTGAGTATAATAAGAAGAGGGGGTTATTTGGTTTATTTTATATGTTGATGCAGTAAAAATAGATTGATTATTTTCATTAACTATAATATCATTATCTGGGATTTGATCTAATATAGAAGAAATATTAGGACAAAATAAGAGAGTATCAGTTATTATACTTAAATTATCAGGAAAACTAACACTTATAAATCCCTTACTATTTGTTGAGGGAAATAAAAAACGAGGCTTAGGGGATATTGAGTTAAATAATGTTGTAAAGTTTACACCAACCCCTATTATTAGTTTTGTGGTAAGATTAATAATAATTGATCCATTTTGGTTAGGAATAATATCTATAAAAGAGGGAATAGTACCATCAAAAACCGGGACATTAGGACTATACCAAGGGTCATCATTTTGTTTAAAATTAATACATTCACATTCTATTGTAGAAGTTGGTTGGAAGTTCAAAAAAGTCATTTGATATTTAATACCTTGAATGTCAAATTTAATTAAATTAAAAGGAAGTAAATTAGGAAAAAGTGAATCATTTAAATAAACTATAAATGAATCATCTGAATTTAGAGGAATTTCTATAGTTATGGTACCTAATTTACGTGAGGGATGGTCTATTTCAGAAGCAAAACCATTAATTGTAACATCTGTAAGTGTTTGTTCTATATTACGTTCCGTTAATCTATTATAACTAATTAAATTCCACCCACTTTGGATATCGAAAGGAATATTATTTTGAGAATTAATATAGTCATTCTCATTATTTATATTAAATTTATTAGATTGGATATTAAAGAATTGTAAATATGGGAAATTTTTAGTAATTTTTATTTTATAAGAGGTTCCTGGGGTTAAATTCCCAATTCCATTAAATCCATATTCTGGTAAGTACGCGTTTCCATTAAATGATTTGAATACTGTAAAATTATTATTATTAATTTCATGTATGCTTTTATCTACTATTTCATTATATAAATTAGGATAAAGTGTTTGAATTTCTTTAGATAAAGTACCTTCAATAGATGAATTTAAAGAAGTTATAATAGGTACCCCATAATCTATTATATTGTTGGGTATGTCCCCATTAGATAATAGATGATTTGCTAATCGTTGTATAGAAAAAGCTTTAGGAACAAAAATAGAAAATAATGCAATAGGTGCATCTGTTTCATAAGGTAAAGTATAGCCTAATAAATTCCATCCTCTACTAATACTTACTTTTGGTATTAATTTAACTAAAGAAAAATTATTACCCGAACCTTCAGCTAAAGATATAATATTAGTATCATTTTGTTCTTGATTTATAATATCTACATTAACAAATGATTCATTATTTAACAGCCCTCCTGTAAGGTTCCTATCTGTTCTTCCTACAAAATCCTCATCTGTAATTGGTTGTTGATCTTTTAAACCCATATTATAATACTATCATTAAAGTTCCACAATTTATATTATCTGTTGAACTATCATTTTTACTTCCTGAAACCCATACTGAACCTGTAGGTAAACCTGTTGGGGTTGTTGGGAGGTTACTTAATTTTAATGAACCAAATGAAGCTGTTGTAACATGGCTACCACTAATATTACCTGAAGAAGTAACATTACCATTAAGATTTATAGGAGTATTTACTTGGGTAGATATTTCAGAACCTTGTAAAGTAGTTGAGATTGAAGTGTCACCAAAAGTTAATCCAGAATCTGCGAGATTAGTTACAATTGTTCTATTAATAGCACCTAATGTGTTTTCGGCTAATATAGATTTTTGTGAACGGAGTACAAGGTTACTAGAAGTAATAGAGTTTGCTATTATGGTACCACTTGAACTTATATTACCTGAAGATGTTATGTTTGTAGTAGTAATGTAATTGTCTGCTCTTAACCCTCCATTATGTATTCTAGTTTCAAAGCTTTCACTTACTGTTATTAAAGGTGTAGTGAGACCTGGAACGGCTGTATTACTATATACTCCAAATTTAGCATCTGGTCTGATTTGGTCAGCATCTAATAAAATAGCAAAACTACCTGATCCTTTTTGAGTAATTGAACCCATTCTAAAATCGCCAGTTGAAGTAGGACTTTCTGCTCTTAAAACTGTAGAAAATTTTCCAGGTTCTGCATTTACTGCTATAAATCCTTGGGTTGATTGGCCTATTTGAACTGAACCTATTCCATTAAATGTATCACTATTACCTAAATTTATTTCTGAGGCACGTATTTTACTAAATTCACTACCACTTTTAAATTCTATTTCTTTAGTAGATTCATTAATTGTCATACTAGCTACTTCTTCTGAACCAGAATAAGCATCACTACTACTATAAAAATGTATAGTACCTTGTTTTATATGTAATGTCTCTATAGGGGCAGCTGGATCCCCTAATATTAATTTTTTACCGTCGACAGGAATTATAATATCAGCTTTAATTTTAAGTTCTTTTCCATCTTTAGGTTTAATTTCTTCATCTAAGAATATAATATCACCAATAGAACCCCCATTATTAATGTTAATATCCCCACCTGTTATGGTACCCCCATTAAGGTCAAGATCCCCATTACCATCCACTACTACAAGATCTGATGTGCTTCCTGAAATTTTTAATTCACCTGATAAATTATCAAACACTACTAAGGGTAGGGGTGTAGTTGATAGGGGTATACTAGAGGGTTGGATTTTAATACTTGAAGAAATTAGTATATCATCTTCAAATTGAACTTTATTACCAAAAACTATATTTCCTTCATCATCTATAACTAAATTATTTGCACAACTAGATGTGTAGAAAAGACAACCTGTTGTTTCATCCCAATATACTACATTAGCTTCAGAACAATCAACAGATTGTGAGGGTAAACCCGGAAAACATAATCCAGGACCTATTTCTGATGATTGTGTAGTAAATGATCTAGTAACAGGTTGAATATTACTTATCCCCACCATGTTTTGTTCATGGTAACTACCTGAAAATTCTAATGTATAATATTGGGATAAAGGATATTCATTTTCTTCATTAAAAGCAGCAATTGAAGCTGTAGTTGATGTGTCATTAATTGTTACAGGTGTTGTTCCTTTAAAAATTCCAGGAGATAAAGTAAAATTAGGATTATTTTCAGAAGAATATATAGAAATATGTTTTGGGTTATAAGCTTCTTCTTCTACATCTGAGATAGTTGTTTCATATAAACTAAATTTATAAAAATCTTTAATTCTATCCTGCCCAAACATTCTAAATCTGTAATATTTGTAGGGTGTAGTATTATTGAAATCATTTAATCCTCTATCAAGTAAATGAACGTAGTTATTAATATTTCCATTAGATAGAACCTCTGCATGGTCTTGGGGATTAGTTCCGGGGTAACCACCATCATCTGAAGATTGGAAATTATTAAAAACAGGATTTGTGCTGTCTCCTAATTCAGGTATTATATTTACCCCATTATAATTTGCTAGCTCATTTTTAAATGGTATGAAATTTATATTTCCCCATATGTCTAAAGGTACCCATTGATCATCTGCAGATGTACCGGTTTCATTAGAAGCTTCTTCAGGTGTTGCAGCATTACTTCCTTCAAAAATAAATCCTTGTAAAGTAGCTATATCTGATTTATATGAAAACCATTGGTATCTATGGATTATTTTAGGATCATCACTAAAATCATACCCAAATATTAATCTATCATATGATGATGGAGCTTCATTATAATCAATTTCACCCAAAATTTCATTAGTAATTGCATTTCCAAATCCATCAAAAGGAAAATCTGGAGAAGTAGAATTTACATAAGGTGGTAGTGTATCAATACTAGGAGCCACATTCAGTACTGTATACAATTTATGGTTTGGAGCTACTTGTGAAAGTTCAGAAATAGTCACGCCAGGTAATCCTCCTGGTGCTATAAATTCTGAGGATGGATCATCTACAAGAGTTCCTAAGTCATTTGACATATAAAATGCATTTGGACTTGTTTCTACACCTTGTGCTGTATTCTCATTTATTTTCTGTTGTAAATAATTCAATTGAAGGTCATTAATAGGACTAGCAACTGATACTGGATTTGTATTATTAGTTAAATTACTTATATTAGTAAAAACTTTATCACCCGTAAGAGACATTGATGTTTCACTATAAATGTATTCTGTGATTTTAGGTGGGTAATTAATTCTAAATTCTTCTATTAAAACAGGTTCTGGGAATTTTAATTTTACATAAAATGATGATGTTTGGTTAAGATATTGTATTCCAGTAAATGGTCCATCTACCTCATATGTAGGATAAGACCCATAAGGATTTGTTACAGTAGTAAATCCAAAAGTATTTTGTTTTACATAAATTGATGATGTAAGATCATTATCTATTAAATCATTTATACTTGAACTTGTAAAAGCATAATTATTTAAACTTAAATTTACTGTGTCAGGGTTGACTGTAGCTGATATTACTTCAGGGCCTCTTTTTTGAACTTCTATAGTATTTAATCCATCATATGATTCAGTAATATCACTTGGTATTACAGTAGTTATACCAATAGAACCCATAGTGTTTAATGCCCCTGTTATATTTAAAATAGATGTATTAAGTATATTTGTATTAATAGTATTTGAAGTTAGATCTCCTATACTTCCATTAAGTGCATCAAATGAAGAAATATTATTAATAGAAAATCCATTCATATTTATATTTCCACTCATTTCTAAACACTCTGAATAGATACAACCACTTACAGATAAAGAACCTGATATAAAAGCATCCCCAACAAATGGGAAACCATTATCAGCTAAACCTGAATAATCAGAATATATAGCATGACTTGCTGTTCCCTCTAAGTTACTAGTTATTATATTAGTACCATTTACAGTTCCCTCATTAAATGTTATAGAAGTTCCTACAGTAAATGATCGTGTAACTGGTACAATTTCTGTAATATTTATTGAGTTTTTCTTTTCAAGACTACCTGAATATCTTATTCTATAAAATTGAAATGATGATGATAAAGATGTTTCTGCAATTGAAGTAGTTCTGTGTAAGTTTTGGTTTAAAAAAGATGGGGTTAAACTTAAATCATCTCCTATAATATTAGGGGGGTTAGATTGAACTAAGATATTATTTGGACTTGATCCTGTTACTAATAAAGTTCCTTCATTTCCACTTTGAAATGAGGCACTATGACCATAAATTTCTATAGATTGTGGTAAATAAAAACTATTAGGATCTTCATTATGGAAATTATGTCTAAATTGAGATACTATAACAGGTTCAGGAAATTGAAATATTACATTAGCTGCTTTTTGGTTTGTATTGATACTAAACGGGTTAATAGAAAAGTAATTAATACCATTAAATAATTGATCTACTAAAGAACCTGAATTACTTGTAACATCATCATTAATAGAAGATCCAGGATTTGTTGTACTTGGGTCTCCATTATCTCGTTGAACTGAAACCATATTTGTAGTTGGTATGTATATTTCGTCTATAGGACTTACAAATAAAGATGTTTCACTTGATATATTAAATTCTGCTATTTGACCATGAGTAAGTTCACCTGATTCACTTTTATAGTAAACTATATTAGGTGATGTTTTTAAAGGTAAACCTGCGTGTAATCCTTCACTAGCACTTATATGACCTGAAGCTGTTATATTATCTTTTACCCATATATGACGTGATGAAGTTAAGTGGTTTTTTATATTGTCAATATACCAATCATCATCTGTAATAGAACCCCCCTCAATATGACTTGCGGTTAAAGCATTAATGGCCCAACTTGAGGTTGCATATAATTTTCCCTCAACTGTTAAATCATTATGCAAGAATACAGAACCTGTGAATTTATGGGTGTCTGATTGTTCATCACCAAATATAGTACTAGCTGAGGTGACTAAAGCTGTTGTGCTTTCAAATGTAAGTCCTTGAATATTTGCAGCTCCATTTAGATATAAATTACCACTAGCACTTATATCTCCCTCAACTGCTAATGCGGTGGGTGGTTTAGTTCCCGCTCCTACACTCATAGATTGATTTAATGCAATAGTTACATTTTTATCAAATAATGTTCTTTCTCCTACATGTATGTTATGAGTAGGAACTGTTTTTCTTAATCCTAATTTATTGTCTTGAAGTATGGTAATTATGGGGATTCCATTTATATTATTATTATGATTTATAATTCCAAAAGCACCAGGTAAAGTTTGGGTACTAGTATCATATGCATTACTACCATTACGGAATAATTGGGTACCATATTTACCATCACTAGTTTGTTTAAGGAAAATATTATTTGTAGTAGCATTATCATTTCCATAAGATTCTATAAGGGTTCCTTCAGAATTAGGATTGTCAAGATCTTTTACATTAGCAACTAGAATACTACCACTAACATTTAAAGTTTTGGATTTATCAGTAGTTCCTATAGAAAGGTAATTTTTTGTTGATGGGCTTTTAAATATTTCTAAACTATCCATAACAAAAAGTGAACCTGATATTCTTACATCAGTGTTTATAGAAGAAGTTATAGATGCATCTACTGAACTTGTAGACCATAAAATATTTTCAATATTGGTAATATTATTAATAATAGTGTTGTTATCTCCTGGGATACCCCCTAAAGAATCTGAACTTGTTATATAAAATTGCCCAGTACTACTATTCCATACTACAGGAGCATAACCATTTGAGCTATCTAATGGTACATCTAAAATTTTTAAATGTCCACTTGCACTTATAGTACCTTGTACCGTAAGGGGGGTTTCGGGGTCAACATTTCCTATTCCTAAATTATTTCCTTTTAATACTAATGGTGTGTTGGTATTGGTTTTAAAAGAAATTTGATTATATTGGCTATTAGTATTACCTATATCAAGTGTGCCATTATTATTTTGGAATGTGTTAAAATTATCTAAAGTAATTATTTTATTACCTTGAATTTCTAAATTACCTGAGATTAATACATTAGTACTGTCTGATGATGAGATATATCCAGTTCCTTCATACCATAAATTATCAGGAGCATAACTTGCTGTTCCATATAAATTACCATATGTGCCCCCTACAATTAAAGAACCTGTATTGATAACATCTATAGTTGAGGTATAATTTAATTCGTAAATTGCTATATCATTAGGGCCAAGGTTAGGATTTTGATTTTGATGTAAATTATCCACATCAAAAAATAATCTATACCATTTATAAGGAGTTGTATTTGTAAATGAAAATGTGTCTACTTGGGTATAACTTGTTAAAGGGGATTGTAATTCAAAATCTGTAGATTTTTGTGCTATTCCTTCCCAATTTACACTATCATTAGATCCAGATATTTGGGGACGTTTATGGGATTTAAATGAAAAATATGTAATATCTACTGAATTAATAATAGGTGTATAACCAAATTTTTTAAAAAAGTTTAAATCTAAAGATAACCCTTCTGCATTTATGATATCAGTAGATAAGTAATAAGCTGTGTTTTGATCGAAATTATATTGAGTAGCACTTGTAGTATCTCCATCATATAAATTCCATAATCTAGAGATTCCTCCTTCGGGTAGAAGACTTGAAGTAAAAATATTAATAGGACCATAACTACCTTCACTATTTTGGGTTAAAAAACTAGTGTTATCAACTATATTTAAGAGACCTCCAGGACCTATATTATCACCTATTATTTCTAATGAACCTGTTATTACTGCATCTCCTATAAATGGAAAACCTGCACCTGTTCCCCCACTGCCTTCTCCCGCAATTGAAGATAAATCTACAGTGTTACCATTAGTTATAGATAAAATATTACCATTTAGGTATAAAATTTGATTATCATCACTATTTTTTACAAAACCTAAATCTGTGATTTGAGATGCACCCGAAATAAGAGTATCTAAACCATCTGTTGTAATTTGGACGGAACTACTAAAAGCCCCATCAAACACACCATAAAATGTACTAGCACTCATTTCGCTTGCGGAAACTATACCACTAGTAAAAATATTACCATCTGTAGAAATATTACCACTTGATGAAATTGTACCATTAATAATAATATTTCCACTTCCTGAAATACCTTGACCATTTAGATCAAGATATGCTCCTGTTAAGGTTCCATTATTAATTGTGGTTAAAGTGTCTACAGTTGTGTCTACAACTAAAGTATCTCCCCAATATAAGTTACCACCATTATTATATAATGCACTAGATGTATTTTGATTTAAAAGACTATTTGTTGCTCCTGCATCATTTAAAATAATGTGGGGATTTGCGGATAAATTGTCCAAATTATCTTCTCCTATTTTAAGAGACCCTGTTATAGAAGCTGTTACGGGATTTGCATTATTATTTTGATTATGGGGGAAGCCAGAACCTCCTCCACCAGTAAATGGGTTCCCATTGAGTCTATATCCTGACGCATCTATAATTCCACTTGCGCTAATATTACCTGAGGCTGTTACATTACCTTGTAAATGAATTTGAGAACTAGTTAAATGAATTAGCCCTTCTGTAGGATTAAGTGTTTGAATTCTTTGTTCAACATCTGAAATATTATAAAGTCTGTAAGCATCTATATATAAATCACTAACATTATTGTCTGTATAATGACCAAAAATTCTTCCTGAGAATTGATCTACACCCGTTTCGTTATCTGATGTTTTATTAGTGAAAAATATAGGATTTAAAGATTCTAATATTATGGATCCACTTGGTATTGCAATTGGTGGGGTGTTTCCTAAATACATCCCTCCTGATTGAATTAAACTTCCTGTGTTAATTATACCATTAGTTGTAAGAGTGTTTAAATTACTTATAGTGGATGAATCTACATTACCTACATTTATAATATTATTATCTGCTAAATTTAAATCTGTTGTTGCTTCTCCATTAATTATAATAGTTTGTTCTGGTAATGTAACTACTAAACCTGCATTAGCTAATGACTGGGACACAGTAGATTCAAAATTAGTTAACCCATAAGGGTTTACTAATGTGTTAGGGTTGACATCTGAATCAAAATTAACATTAATCTGTTTTCTATTATTTTCTATGATGTTAAGGTCTTCAAAAATATCAATATGATGTAAATATTGAATTAAATCCCCCCCAAGGGTATTAAGATAATATCCCCCACTTATATGGAGTTTATAATATTTATAGGATTCATTAGTTCCTAATGTATTAAAATTATCTGTTGTGTATTTTGTTATTGATCTTTTTTCATTTATAGGTAAATCTCCTTCTTCAAAAGAACCATCATCTATATCAGTAAAAGGAAATTCTGGATCTGTTCCTACTGTGAGAGATTTAAATTCAAAAATACCACCTTCTAAGGGATTATTTGATTTAGATGAAGATTCTTTATGTACTAAATTATTTTCTTCATATAAACCTACCCAATCATTTCCGTTGTTACTACCTGAAACTTTGATGGCTTCTATACTTCCTGAGGGGTAGGTGTTGTAAGGGTTGGTGGTGGGTTCAAGATTTCTACTAAAGTAAATACTAATTTTAGGAATTACTTTAGAGGATGATAATTCAAAACTATGTGTTGTGTATCCACTTACTGAAGCAGTAAAGGGGGCATAACTTGAAAGAATTGGGAAATCTTTACCACTTTCAGAGCTTGTAAAAGCAAATAAATCATAATTTATATTACCATTACTAGTAAAATTAAAAATTTTAAAATTTGGGTCGTAAAATATAGGGGTTGAATCACCTGTATTTTGGGTTCTATTAGGTAAGGTTTTTATTATATCGGCTGAGGATTTAGATCCAAAGAGAGTAATATAAGAAGAAGTACCTATTGAACTTGATAATTTTAAACCAAAGCTAGATACATATTCTACTACATCATTTTCATCTGTAGGGAATAAAGTTGTTTTATTAAAATTACCATGTTCTGTAGAGGATGAGGGGTTAGGAAAAATGGATGTAATAATACCAGGACTGCTTCCTCCTCCTTCTCCTGCTGTGCTTACACCATCTACAAATAGCCCACCTTGTATATAAACTGATCCAGTAAATGAATGGGAGACTTCTGTGGAAACTGACCCGGATCCAAAAATTGAACTACCTGAAGAAGTTAGGGTAGTAGTTGATGCAAAATTTAACCCCTCAATTGAAAATGAACTAGCATCTACATTACCATCTACATTAACATCACCACCTACATGAATTGCTGAAGCTGTTATGATTGCATCTGGGTGGGAAAAACCTGTTGGGCCTATATATCTGTAACCTTCAATCCATAATGGGTGAAGTTCTGATGTATTACCAGTTGGATCTTGTCCATCTCCTGTAGCATTATTATCTTTTACTGGACCATCAGCTCCAAATAATAATATACCAGATTTATAATCAAAAAACCACCCTTCAGTATTATTAGCTATTCCTGCTTCACTAAATGTACCCCCAGGTCTAAAATTATTGGCATCAGCTACAATATTGTTACCTGAGTTAAAATAACCATTAGTACTATCATTACCTGAATTTTTTGATTTTCTTACTTTTATTTTATATCCTGTTCCAAATTTGTAAGGGGATATAAAATTATCCAACATAAAAGATTGTGAAGCTGCTAAATGATCATAAAAATATTCTTTATATAAACCACCAACATCAATATAATGATTATCATAATAAGTAGATGAATCAGAACCTGTATTTTCATATCCAAATGCTACATAAGCTTGATCATTACCACCTTGTAATTTAATTAAGGGACATATAATTTTTTCTACATAAGGGTTGGTTCCTGTTCCACTTCCACTAAAAAATGAAGATGAAAAATATCCTCTAGCTAAACGCTCTTCAGGAGTACTACCCGAACCTGTGATCCAAGTTCTAATAACTTGGGGAAGAGTATTATTAATATTTTTAGCATTAGTAAAAGGTATTTCATCAATATTTGTAAGAATATCCTCAGAATAAACATTAAATGATTTTGAAAATTTTTCGTTAGATATTGGTCTATTAGAAGATATATTAGATATTCCTAAAATACCTTTAAAAGATTGTATTCTTTTTTCTAATTCAAAAAACTGTGCTTCTGTAATTGGCATATTTGGCTTTTAATTTATTATAAATATGTTAAAAAATAAAATTAATCTGGAAGAATTTCTAAATTACTAATTAATGTACCCGCACCTAAGGCCGTGTTTTTATATCTAATTCTAAATAATAATACTCCATTTACAAAGAATATATATCTATCTATAAGATTTAGTCTAAATTCTATGTAACTACTTCCTACACTGCCTCCTAATTGATTATCACTTGTTGAAAGATATGAATTCCAACCATCTGCTAAACTATCTTCATTATCATTTTGATAACCAATATTAGACCAACCAGATCCCTGTGAATTAGAAGGACCTGGGAATTTTATGTCTACTCTAATAGGTGAATCATCAATTAATGCATCACCAACGAATAAACTTCTAAATATATCCTCTGTTGCGAAATTTCCGTAAACTCTAACTTTAAAATTCAAAGTATTTGAATTAACACTAGCATCTGTAAGTCTTAAAGCTGTATAATAGAATCTATTACTATTATTTGTTAATAAATCATAATTAGGTAAAAATTCGTGGAAATTATTATATATAAGATTATTATCACCATCTACAGAATAATTTTTAGATGGATATTTTAATATACCTCTATATGTTTGTTGTAGATCTTCTGTAGCTACAATACTTTGATTTGAATTATAATTTGCATTAGACGCTGTTAGCCAATAGGAATATCCATAAGTTTCACTTGAATAATCATGTGAAGTGTTATTATCATCTTCCATAGTGGTTCTAGCCCATCTTCTGTCTTCATCAAAGAAGGTTTCTATTGAGTCTGTTTTTGCTACATAATTATTTATAGAAGACCCTGATGTCATAAATCTTCCTATTAATTTTTGTCCTAAATATTTATCTTGATAATCATCATTACTTAATGGATCTTTTTGACGTGCTGTAATTTTTATACCTTGTATAAAACCACCATCTCTGTCTGTTCCTGTGGGGGGACCGAATGAGCTCTGTTTTATATGATATAAAACACTACCTGTGCTTTGTTCTGTGGGGATCCAGTTAACATCATTTTCATGGAATCTTAATCCTCTTCTAAAATCTAAGTTTGTAACATCATCAAGTTGATAAGTTCTATGGAAGAGATCGTTTCCACTCATATTTTCACCATCCCCTGTTACTATTAAACTAGAACTAATACGTGATGAATACATTAGATTTTTAGTAGAAGGATAAGTTTTACTCGCTAAATGATGTATTAAATTTATACTAGCACTGACAGGGTAATCTATTTTAAAATAACTTATACCTGATATACTATGTGTTGGTTCTAAGTGTGATGGAGCATTACTCATTGTAATATAATTACCAGTGTTTTCAAGTGAAGAAGTATAATGGCCATCATCATAATACCAATCAAATTGATTTAAACTTTGAGTTAAACTTGAAGTTATATTATGAATTAATTCTATATAATTATAACCATCTCGAGGTTTACTTGTAATTTCTATAGTAGCATCCCAACCTTGATATCCATTAGAAAGAATTATTCTCTCTGAAGATGTGATACTTTGTGATACTCCGTTAAATGGAGAAACTTTATTAAGTGTTAATTTACCATTACCACCACTAAAGTTTATAACACCATTACTAAAATCATCATTATATCCATTTATATTTTGATCTTGATTATTATATTCTTTATCAAAATTTTCACCTAAATATGCAATAAATTGAGTTTCTCCATTAAGTATAACTTCTAAAGAACCTGTGTCCCCATATGCGTATGCTCTGTTAGGTGTTGTGTAATTCCCATTATATACTGGATTTACATGTGTATTAAGTGTTATACGATAATCATGGGATCCATCTGATTGTGATGTAAATATTACACGAGAAGAAGTTAAATATCTACCTCCACCAACTCCTGGATTTTCTACATCTATTGATTGAGAATAATGACCCAATCCTGCTACTAATGAACCTGTGTAAAATTTATCTTGTTTGTCTGCAGGGTGTCCTAAAATTGTAAAACTACCAAAATCACCTGTCATGTCAGCAGGGGAAGCAGGTATTACAAAAATTGATTTTGAAATTTGGAAAAATCCTGAACCTGTTTCTTGGTCTAATATTTTTAATGTTATAATTGATGAAGTAACTATATTTGAATAGTTGTGTGGGTTTGAAATAAATATACTTGCTGTACCATTTGCTGGATCACTATTTAATGGGTTAGATCCATCATCAGCAAAACTAAATAATTCATTACTTGAAGTAAATGTTATATTTAAATTTTCATTAAATGTTAAATTACTTTCTGAAGTAAATGTTGGTGATATAACATTAGGGGAAGAAAATATTTGAAATTCTTTATAATCACTGATGTAGCCATTTGTAGAACCTGGGGGGTATATTAAATATATAGATTCTTCTGAATCGTTTGGGTTGAAAAAGCTTGAAGTTAACAAATTATCTAAAGAAAATGGGGACTCAATTGAACTTGAAAGGGCACCTGTAATAAATACATTTATTTTATTTTCTGTTTCTATTGTTGTATCGGGGGTAAATATTATTTCTGAAGGATTTACATTAGAAGTTATATTATCTACGGAAGCTGAAACTACATAAAGGGCTCTTTCATGGTTAGAAAGATTAGCTTGAGAATCTACTGTATTTATATCTATATCATAAATGTGTGTTTCATCTGTTCCTAAAGGGATTATTAATGTATAGTATTTATAAACTTGGTTGAAGCCTACATTTTTCCAATCATTAAAAGAAAATGCGTATTCAAATTCTGTTAGTTTAAATGTCCCATCATTATATTCTAAGGTTTCATTTGTTTTTATTGTTGTACTAATATCAGTTGATAATATCATCTGGCCTTCTCCTGTAAAAGTTGGATCTTGGGTAGTTGATGATGCGTATAATTTGGCATCTTTAATGTAATCTTTATTAGCCTTTATAATTAAATCTCCTACAATACTGTCTTCATTATCACCTATATCAATTTTAATTTCTAAATTATAACCAATACCATCATGGGTAATTTTTGGTGTAATTACATCCCCATCAAAATTGTCTCCTTCTCTACCTGCTTTAAATACACCATGATTACTACTTATACCATTTATGGCATTTTCGGGATCATCAAGATAACCTCCACCATAAACTGCCATAGTAAATGGTCTGTAAATTTCTCCATCATCATTCATAGCTTCATTATAAAATAAATCAAGAGCTAGTTCTTCAAATGACATTTTCATACCCCATGAATACTCACCTTGACCCTGTCTGTGTAACTTAGCTAGTGTAGAATCATTTTCATTATTAGAACTATACATTCCATAACCATATTCTTTATTTGAAGTTGAATGGTTATTTCCTGCACTTGCTATTGTACCATCTTCTCTAATATCTTTTCTAAATGGTTTAAAATAATATTGTTCTATATATTGTGTTCGGTCTGCTGCACTTCTTTTAAAACCAAATTGCATTGTACCTTCATTTAAAGGAATAATTAAAGAATTATAATCTATTGAAGATGTTTGAACATTAAAATATTCATCTGTGATACTTAAATTGTTATAATTACCATTCGCTATTTTTACATGTGAATCCTCTGGTGCATTAGAAATATTTTTGTAAAAGTAAATATTATCATTTACATTTAAATCTAAAAGTTGTTGGGAATAATTAAAGACAGGATGACCCGCCTCATAAAATGTTGCAGCATCTGATTTACGATTATTTTCGTTTTCATCATCAATATTTTTTGGTTTTTTTCCAGGAACTATCATTATACTTGTACCTAATAATTTACCCTCAGTATCAAGTAAATGAGATGTATAGTTGTTCTCTTCTTTAAGAAGGGAGGAGTTTTGAAAATTATTTTGGAAATGAGGTACGAGTGAATGGTGAAAATCTGCATTTCCCCATTTGTTAGCACTTATTTCTTCATTTAATTGTAAAGCTCCTTTATTACCTAAAAACAATTCTACAGATGAGTTATAAGGATATAACTGAATGTTTTTGTGGTTATTACCATTATCAGTAACCTGATAAGTTTGATTAAAGTCACCCTGTAATTTTATATTAGATATTTTAATACGTGGGTTGTTGGGATGTTTTAAAGATTGGGATAAATTTATACTACCCGAAGTCATTCTGTGTGGCGGGTAGAATGCACTCACATTAAGACCACTTAACCAATCCATACTATTTAGGTTAGCATGGGGTTCAACATATCTTTTAAAATGAAATGAACTATCTAGTGCTTCATTTTTACCCCTAAATAACCCATAAGATGCAGTAGCTATAGGCTTGTAATCAGGATCATCAAAGTTGATTCTAAGATCTATTCCTGTACCATAATCCCAATATGATTTACCCCATGGGAAATTTGAGTTAATATTAGGGGATATATCATTTACATACTCCGCCTCACCATCTTTTCTTCTACCATCATACCCCACAATTGGTGGGTAGAATAAAATGTCTGCAAAGTTACTCATCCTAACATTTTCCTCACTAACCAAACCCGGTTCCCCATCATTATAACCTACATAATATATTGTCTCATTAGTGTATGGATCTGTGAATTTATTAGCATGAAGTAAAAGAAAAGCGATAAGGGGGTCTGTTATGAGGTATACATCTTTACCATTATTAAAACCTGCCTGATCTCTTTTGTAACTAGGAATAGTCTTTAAAATATAAAGTGGATGATCCTCTGATAAAGCGTTAATACTATTATTACTAGGTATTGTGTATTTGTAATTTGATTCTATATCATCTATTTCTTCTTGAGTTATACCAAATTCTAAAAGAATGGGGGTTCTGTCAGCTAATGTGGATTCAATATTGAGATTGGAATCCAGAGATTCATCGAATGTGCTCCAAAGCGTATTTAAACCATCAAAAGTACCTATACCAGACCCAAATCTCCTACCACTGCTTTGTCGTGTAAGCCAACTAGTGTTTTGAACCTGAAATGTCCATTCACCTAAAGAGGCACCACCTGGTGTTCTTGGAGTATTTATAGGGCGAGGTCCTTGTGGGGAGTTAATATAATAAGACA
>Ga0181388_1000287_pt1 | contig 17561 bp, 10 predicted proteins | sample 11SPOviralmetaG_FD_130120 | JGI IMG/M metagenome (GOLD analysis project Ga0181388, IMG submission 130120) | Marine viral communities from the oligotrophic San Pedro Time Series (SPOT) site, San Pedro Channel, CA, USA - 11 SPOT_SRF_2010-05-17 | ecosystem: Environmental > Aquatic > Marine > Strait...
AGTTAAAAGAGATGTACTTGGTGCTACCTCAAGTTGTGACTACGCTACTGTATTAGAGAAGGCATCTAAGAGTTCAGACTTCATAGCAATACCATCGCCTAGCGATCCTACTGTAAACTTAAAAATACCTTCAGGGGTGTATATGAAAATGAAAGCAAATTCTTTTTCTGTTGAGGGTTCTGAGAATTCAATTATAGATTATGGTTCTAAATCAGATACATCTGAATATTCAGGAATTGCTCCCGTTTTGTCTTATCCTTTGTATATATATGGTGTACCAGACCCAACAATACCTGGTTCAACTGTTACTGAGTATAGCATTCCTGCAAGTTCAAGAATAGTTATTAGCTATGAGGTTGTTCGTGAAGGAGGTATTGGTTGTGGCGAAAGAATATATAATTTTAATAAGACATTGGTTTCACCTGTAGATTATAATAATTTTAGAGACTGGTTCTTAGGTGAAAATGTAATTGCTACATTAAACACAGGGAATAGTAGTTCTGCTACAAACCCTCCCTTTACAGTTCAGTATGCCTCTGGTTTTCAAACTCCACTAAATATACCAACAGACGAAGACATCTTGTACATTGGTTTTGAAGGAACTGTCGCTCAACCCGGATTAAACCTTTTAGCTACAGGTACACTTGCTTGTGGTGGGTCTAAGAAGAGAAGGTCAAAGGTGTCTTGGACTATGACTGTTTTTAGAGCAGAAGATACAATCGTATTTGAGAGCGAACCTCTTGATGCAGCACCAGACATTTGGTATGAAAGTTCTAAGACATTTGGGTTAGTTACTTCTGACGATATATGTGACGTATCAGTACTAAACCAAGACCCTAACGACTTGGTCTATGACTACACAGATATAAATGGTTTACCACAGCAGATAACGGTTCCTAGTAACCCTGCTCCGAGTGGTTCTCCAGTAACATTTGTTGCTGTTTGTAGTAGTGTAGTAAGAAGTGCAGCTACACCACCAACGAACCCTGCGAATGTAACTCTTACTTCTACGTCAATACCTTCAGGTACACATCTAGGAGACATACAGAATCAGATACTATCAACGGGACAACCTGCGATTTGTGATACAGGATTCTTTAACTGTTACTCCTTTGGTAACGGTGTTGAAAGCTATAAGATTAGAGATAGTATATTAGGAAAGGACTTTAACCTTGGGAATAGAGTTACGTCTACACAGGCTCAAGACTACAGAAGAGTTAGAAGATTTGCTGACATTACCTATAGCGGTGTATACAGCGATGAGTCGAACGTAAACAAACTAAATGAGTTCAATGGAGGTCTATTGAATTTTAAGCCGTTAGAGGAGTCCTTTGGTCCTATACAGATACTACACGGAAGAGAGAAGGATGTACTTACACTACAAGAAGATAAGATATCATACGTACTCACAGGTGCGAATATACTATCAGATGCAGGTGCAGGTAACCTATTGCTGTCAGTACCTGAAGTTTTAGGCAATCAGATAGCAAGAATTGAAGAGTTTGGTATAAGCCATAACCCTGAAAGCTTCTCGTCTTATGGTGACGATAGATACTTTACAGATGCAAAGAGGGGTGTTGTATTAAAGTTAAGTGGAGCATCTTACAGTTCGGATAGTTTAGAAGTGATATCCACTTTGGGTATGCGTACTTGGTTTAGAGACTTGTTCTTAGTACAATTTGAAACACAGAAGTTAGGTGGGTTCGATCCTTATATGAACGAGTATGTACTATCATCAAACCAAGACTTAGTACCAATGCCAAAGGCTTGTATAAACTGTGGCATATCTAGGCAACTTGAAATTACCTCTACTGAGATATTTGATGAGTGCTTTGAGATGGGAAGTGGAGTTGGTGACGTTGACATAACTTGGACTGTAGCTAAGATAACAGGTACGTTTGATGTGGACATCACTTACAACGGTGTAACTACAAGCCTTACCAATCAAACTGCAAGTGGTTCGCAAACAATAAATAAAAATGTTATAAACGCCACTGAGATAAACGTTACAATAACACCAACTGATATAGTTGAAATTACATTGGAGGTTGAGTGTCCTGATGCTAAGGAGATAACTGTAATCGAAGTTATTGCCACAAGTGCAGATGACGCAACTCTTACGTTCCATAGCGAGTACAGATATCAGGATGGCACTTTTATTTCACCGCTTACATCAAGCCCTGTTCAGTTTGCTGCAGGAACAACAGACCCTGTAGTTACTAGATACAATTCCCTAACTGGCATTCAGGGTCAAGGCTCTGTTCCTCCAGATGGCTCTAATGTAGTGTTGGCATTTAACAAGTTTCAGTCAGATACTGCTAATTTTGACAATTCAAACAATTCATTTAGATACTTGAGAACAGCAACAAACTACCCGAATACTGCAAGTTCGGTTAGTGATTTGATTGCAGCATCGACTGGGATACCACCAAACTTATCGGGTCAACCAGACTATATCAAGGCAACATTCACTATGCCTCCGGGCAACGATGGTGACTACCTATACTTGATATGGGATTTGAGAAATCCATAAATAAAAATAATATATGAGCCAAGTAGATAAAAATACAGAGTACACACTAACATATGATTCGGGAGTTAAGGGATTCCCTTCGTTCTATTCTTACGTTCCAGATTTTATGATAGGTATGAACAACTACTTTTATACCTTCAAGTCAGGAAATCTTTACAGGCATAACACCAATGATGTAAGAAATAACTTCTATGGCGATGACTACCCTTCAGTTTTGCAGTCTGTGTTTAACGCTCAACCGCTTGAGAATAAGTTATTTAAGACCATCAACTTAGAGGGTGATGACGCTTGGTCAGCTACTTTGACTAGCGATCAGCAGGACTCAGGGTTCGTTGATTCAACTTGGTTTGAAAAGAAGGAGGGTTCTTTCTTTGCGTTTGTTAGAAACTCAGGGGATGTACCTGCAGGCGTAGATGAGTATGCCCTTAGGTCACTGAATGGCTTGGGTACAAGTTCAGCTATAGGTGTCGTGGGTGGTGTAACTACTGTAGACTTTCCAACTACCCTGTACATAGGGAATATAATTAGTGTTGGTGATATGGTTTACTTTGGCAATCCTAATCCATTATTATTGGGTCAGGTAACAGAGGTCAATCAGAACTTGCCTGCAGGAATAAACAACATAGTTGTAGACAATACCATAACGGGGGCGCAGCCTGCACCTACTCAGACTGAGTATATGCTGTATATAAAGAACGCTGTATCAGAGTCTCACGGTATACTTGGACACTATGGTGTATTCACATTGACAAACAACAATACTGAGAAGGTAGAATTATTTGCCGCAGAGAGCGAAGTAATGAAATCTTTTCCTTAAATTTATTATCTTTGTTGTTAAGTGACGTTACATCAATAATAAATAATATATGATAGGGACAATAGCAGCTATAGGAGGTTTAGCTTCAACGGCTATATCTACTGGAATATCTTTTACTCAGGCGGCAAAGCAGAGAAAGCTAATGGAGCAAGCGGAGAGAGACGCTGACAAGGCAATGGCTGAGGCACGAGGGAAGCTTGAGATTAACTATGCCGAGCAAATGGCAATCAAGAAGGAAGCATACGACTTGGAAAGAGAAGCTATGTTGGTTCAGGGTGCTATGGCTACACAGGCAGGAGTTGAGAGTGAAAGAGGAGCAGCAGCAACAGCAGGAAGAATTTACGCAGGACAACAGGCAGGACAAGCAAAGATAAGAGGTGCAATGGCTGACGAGATGACAAACATTGAGGCGGCAATACTTGAGGAAGAGTCAAGGCTTAGAGACTTGGGTGTAGGATTGGACTTAGAAGAGGTAGCAGGTGAGCAGTTAAAGGCAGCACAGGCACAAGAAGCGATGCAAGCAGCTAAGGCTCAAGGCATTGAAGGTACTATTAATTTAGTAGGTCAGGGCATAAGTATGGCTCCTTTATACTCTCAAAATATTAAAGCACAGAAAGCAGCAGTTGAAGGTATGCAATTCAACCAAGACCAATTTAATAAGTTTGGTCAGGTTCAAGATAGTCAAGGGATATTCGGTGAAGCAGGAGAAGGTTTTACAAACTTAGATTTTCAAACAATTGGAAATATGAGTAATAGACAATTTCGTAAATTTAAAAAAGACTTAACTCCTATACAAGAACAGATGATTTTCAAGAATCAACAATACATTCAAAACTATCAGAATCCATTTAGTGTATTCTTGCCTAACCCTGCAGGAACAATTACACAGTAAAAAAGTAAATAATGGCAACAGCATATAAGTACGTAGAAAGAGAGGCTGAGAATCAAATCAACTGGGCAGAGGTTGGAAGCAACTTCAGCAATATGTTGAACGAAGAGGCTAGGGTTCGTGAAGAAAAGAAAGCAGCCATAGATGATGCTACAAGAGAGTATCAGAAGATAGTAGCCAATGTACCTGTGGGTGAGAACGGTGAACTCAACAAGGCGGCATTAGCATTCGCTGATGATCTTCAGCAACAGATGCTGATGCAAGAGACACTGCTAAAGTCAGGTCAGCTTAAGCCTTCTCAGTATACGCTTATGAGACAAAACTTAGTTGACGGAACGGATATAGGTTTTAGCTTATACCAAGAGTACAATGACGAGTTCTCTAAGAAGATGGCTTTGAATACCGATGATATTCCTTACGGAAAGCGTCTATCTAAGGTTACTCTTGAGATGATGGAAAACGTTGAGGGATTCTCAAACTTCAAGGGAGCAAGACTTGTGATTGACTCAGCAACAGGAAACGTAGCTGCTGCAAAGATGATTAAGGACCCGAACAATCCAGACGGACCGCTTATACCGGATTCAAATCCTGCAAACTTAATGTCTGTATCAAACTTAAGAAACAGAATTAGAACAACAGTAACAAACTTTGACGTTGTAGGTGCTGCTGAAGATTGGACTAAGAATTTAAAGCCTGATGTTAGAGAGGCTATTACATCTATGGGTACAGGATATAAACAAGGTACTATTCAAAAGGTATCAACGTATGTACGAAAGGCAGGTGGCTTAGACGGTCTAACGGATGAGCAGATAGCTAAGAAGGCTGAGGAATTAGGCGTTACTGTTGATGACCTTAAGTCTATTAGTTTATTTGAAGAGGCAAGCGACAAGTGGGCAAAGAGCCAATTACAGGGTGGTACTTACAATGGTGCTTCTGTACTTTTGGATTTTAATAAAACCACTATGGACGGTGAGGTATATACCACTACATATAACCCTGACGATTTATTGGATGAGAACGGAAAGAGAAGGCAGAATATTCTTTTTGCCAAGACAGAGAACGGTAGAGTTGTATACGAATTGACTGAAGAGCAGGAAGCAAATGCAGAGAGAGCGTTAAAGACTCAGGCTCGTATGATGCTTGAGGAAGAGAAAACTGTTAGAACGCAACAAATGAAAACTGCCTATAGAAGAACTTCGGCTGACATTTCTAAAAGTAATAAAGACAAACAAGACAAAGATGCTTTAAATAAATTTCAGTATTTTTTAACTGGAGATGACAGTCAAATTGAAGAGGCTAAGATATACTTTAAATCACTATATCCTAATCTAAAAGATATTGTAATTTCAAATGATGAAGTTCAATTTATTTATTATGACAAAAGAAGCCCTGCAACCATAAAAAGAAAAGGTCAAAGTGTAAAGCAGTTCGTTCAAGGGGTGAACTATGCATTATCAGAAAAAAATCAGATTGTAGGGGTTGATAATATTACAAGATCAATCAAGGGATACGACCCTACTGATACGTACAGGGATGTAGGTACTACAGTTTATATAGACGACAAGGCAGATAGAGCAATTAAAGCAGTAGCTGATAATTTTAAAGTAGACCCTAACAATGCAGTAAGTTCTATTCAAAGTTTCATTGCTAGTACAGATGGACTTAAAGAATATATTATTGAAGCACCATCCGGAAATTTCATTACAGGAGGATCCGATAAGATAACTGTTTTTGGTCCTAAGAAAACAGTTGTTCTTGAATTTGACCCAGAAGACTTTACTGGTATGGAACAAGGAATTAGAGAACTATATATGCAGCAGGCTACAACCAAAGACAAAACCAAAGCAGTAAGCACAGGACCAGGTCAATCAGCAGGAACAGGTCAAGCAGCAAATTTTTAACTGATACCAATTTAAAAAAATGAACGAAGAAGCAATAAAAGTAGCATACAATTTATTTGTTGGTGACGGATACACAAAAAGCATTGATGAGTTCAAAAAGTTAATGCGTGAAAATCCAAATGGAAGAAAAGTAGCATACAATTTATTTGTTGGTGACGGGTACACTAAAGGTGAAGATGATTTTTCAACCTTAATGGGAGTAACCGACCCTCCAGTAAAAAAAAAAGAGCCGACAGCACAGGAGCAGATGTCAGAAGCAATGGCTCCGAAGCAAGATGGGTTGGACTTCGTATCGGAAGATTCTTCTTTGGATTTGTCTACGCAGCAAGGAAGAGATGAGGCGTATAAAGAATCTCAAGACTTTGAAGTATCACAGGAAGAAAAGATTAAAGATGAGTTGAGCGTATACACATACGCAGGTAGACCAGATGCAAAGTACAAGAAGCAGCCTGACGGTTCATACCTAATAAACCTTGGGGATAAAACTCAAAACAAATACATACCACTTGATGATCCTGACGGCACAAGAACTGCCGAGTTAAATAGAGCAGCTACTCCTGCATATCAGGTTCCAGTAAGTGTATATGGTGAATACAAAAAAATACCAACTAAAATTGAACAGCAAGAAGCATTAACAAAAGCTGAAGCAAACAAAGAACTAACAAGGCTAGTAAATAGCTTTAAGTCAGACCAATATATAAAACCTGATTATGTAGTTGGTGAGGAACTTACCTTGATGGAAAAGCTTAAGGCAGTCAAACCAATGGTTGATGTTACTGATGAAGCTACAATAAAAAGATTAGACAAACTCATAAAGGGATATGACACTGAGTCAAAAGAATACAAGGATATTCAGAGAAGAAAGAAGTCTGTATCTAAGATTAAGTCAGATATTGATGAAAGCTTTAAGCAGAATCAATATGAGTCTGAATTTGTACCAAAGTTTCGTGAACAGCTTAAGTCTTTAGGTGGACCTGAATCAGAAATATTTCAGGTTGAAGAAGCAGAAGCAGGGTTTGACTACGTTAAAGTAAAAAATAAACTTACAGGCGAAACGAAGACATTTGACTTAAGTACAGCATATGGTGCAGGAAATAAAACTGAAGCCAAATTGCTAAAGTCATTTATTGAACTTAGTATAAAGGGATACGACAGAGACTTAGCAAGAAAAAAGTATGAAGACTTAGCTAAAAGACAGTTTGCTAGTCCTGAATTTATGAGTGACGTTCAGGAGTTTGAAAAGAGGACAACTATGGGAACTACTCTTTCTGCATTTGATGATATTTTAGGATATGTATTTGGAGAGACTGAAGATGAAAAAACTGAAGATAAATTAAAAGAACTAATAAACACTATTCCTCTCGACTATAATTTTCCAAACGCCAGTCCTGAAGAAAGAGATGCTTTAATCGAGGCTAGAAAAGAATGGTTAGGAAATAGTGAGGAGTTTGATGAGATAGTAATGTCAGATAATAATCTTCTACCTGCATACTACGAAAAAGAAAATAGACTTAGAAAGTCAAAAGAGGTTGAGGAGAGAAGAAAATTAAAAGAATCTTTAGAAGAAAAGAAAACTTTATTAAGTAAAGATAAAAGAGAAACAGAGATAAGCATTGCGTTAGGTAGACAGCCTCAGGCACTACAGTTTGAGACTATTCTTGGACCTATGTCAAATGAGCAGAAATTAAACTACATTGACAATCAATTATCAAACACAAATCAAAAACTAGCAAATAATAAATACCAATTAGAAAATATAGAGTCAAACTTATACAGAGCGCAAGGAGCAAGCTATTTATTAGAGGAGGACAGAGGTAGCCTTGGAACTGGAGTTGCTAAGAAATTTGTTGGAGGATCAGCTTCTGTAATTGGTTTTCTTAGAGGAGATACCGAGAAAGATATATACGGACAGACATACGCAGAAAGAGCAATGGAAGAACTTATTCCAGGAGTTACAACTCAGGAGTATTTCTCAAGCGAGAATAGAAATATATTTACTAAGGCAGTATATGGTATTACTGAAAGTGTTGGTGCTATGGCTACAGGTAGCGTTCTAACTGCAGGTGTACCAATCGCTACAATACCAATGGGGAGACTTGGTAAGTTTGTTATTGATGGAGGTTTATTAGGATTGTTTGCACAGTCTTTCTCTCAGAATAAAGCTTTAATGGATAACCCTGAGTTTGATGATGTACCTGAGTATGAGAAAATAATTATGTCTACTATCTATGGACTAGGTGTGGGTGCATTAGAGAAAGTTGGATTAGGTAAAGCAATGTTAGCAAAACCTGCCGGACAAAAGTTAGTTTCAAAAGTTCTTAATAAATCATTTAAAGATATACCTGAAGGGGCAAGTGCAAAAGTTATTGCAGATATTGTACAAAGAAATGCTAAGGAAACTGTTGCTGAGAGAGGACTTAACGTTTTAACCGCAAGTGGTTTCGAGGCAAGTACAGAAATGGCACAGGCAGGTCTGATGGATATTGGTCTTAAGAAAGTATACAATGGTATAAAGGGAAAAGAGTATTTCAAGACACCACAAACAATTGGAGAAGCTGCATTGGAGATTTTGGAGAACGGAGTAGTAGGTGCAGTAGGCGGTGGAATGATGCAAGTCGGAGCGCAAGCAACTAGAGCAACAATAAAGGGATTCAATAAAAATAGTGGTCTTAATGAGACTGACTTTGATATGATGCGAAGTTTAGCTACTAGGAAGCGAAACTACGAGTTATATAAAACACAATTAGATACTCAAGTTGCACTGGGTAAGATGACTCAGGATCAAGCACAAAAAAGTCTTGATGGATTAGAGTATTCATTAGGAGTATTTAATCAGATACCTGAAAACTTAAATACGAGTGATGCCAAAGAAGCTTTCAACTTAATAGTAGAAAAGAGAAACTTGGAGTCTAAGGTTGAGGGCAAGGAGCCTAACTTAGTCGTTAAGGAGAAGGAACGTATCACAGAGATAGACAACGAACTAACTGAGTTAGGTAAGAAAGAAGTTGTAGCTGAGGAGGTTGCTGAACCAACTGTAGCTGAGGAGGTTGTAACTGAGGATACATATGCAGAATTAGATGAAGAGGCTAAGTCAGAGTTAAAAACCAAAGCAGTAGATGCAATGAAGGCTGAGACTGGAGAGACAGAGTTTACTCCAGAAACTATAGATGAAAGAGCAGCTAAAATATTTGAACAGGAAGTATCAGAACTAGATAGCGAACTAGGAGATGATGTTAGATTTAGAGTAGAAGAGGAAGGCGAAAGTCTTGTTGAATCAGAAGAGTCTGACGTTGATGCCATTGTAGAAGAGATGAACGCTATGCCTAAAGCGGAATTATCTTTTAAAGTACCTGAGGGTGGTACTACAGTAGAAGTTAATCCTATCGAGGATAGTAATTCAACAGAAGAATTTACTGAGGAAGACGCTAAAGAAATGGGATTTGAAAGTAAGTCTGAAATGCTTAAGGCTATTGAGGAATTCGATGAAATACCAATGGGTACTGTGGTGTCTGATGTAGCAGCAGGTGGAAAGGTAAAGGATTCAAGAGGAAACGATATGTCTGCTAAGGGAGGCATAATGTTCAATGCGATAGCTAAAGTAAAAGCAGCTTGGGCAGGTGTTAAGAAATCAGTTTCAGAAACTCAAGTTAAAAATGCATTAGAAATATACGAAGGAAACAAAGAACTATTTGACAGGCTATGGAAGGAAGGTAAACTCCCTGATGGTCACATACCAATGGCTGTAATACGTATGGCTAATTCAGCAATACATTCTAATGAAATATTATTTAGATATCTATCCCCTGAGATAAAGGCGCAGCCAATGAAGAATCAACAGGCAGCACTAAACGTACTTGTAAATGAATTAAATAATAAAAAAGGAGAGAATAACAAAGCGATTTTAAATTTTATATCTAAAAATAAAATTAAAAACTTAGGCGAGTTGTATGATGCAATAGTCAAAGACGCAAATAAAAGAGCAAAGGGTGATATCAAGAATACATTAACCTTAGATGAAAGAAAGGTTTTAGCTGAAACAATATCTATTAAAGAAGGGAAAAAGGATACCATTCCAAGAACAAAAGACGGTAAGGTTTCAAATAAAATATTAAATGCATTGTACGAGGGTGTTGATGATACAACGGCTGATGTATTTATGTTTAAAAATATATACAAGGCAATCGGTGAACCTTCTATGATGAAGACCAATAAGGGTGACGTAGTATCTATAGTTGGTATTGACGTAAAAAATCCAGGTGTCATAGACATTGACCACGGTAACTACGGAACAGGTCCAAGGGGTAGACTCATTGCACTGATAAGTAATCCTCAGAATGGAATAGATTTATTTCCTGAGTGGGCTGCAAAATCAAACAGGATTTTTAAAGAATCTAAAACCGGAAGGACACCTTCAGAAAAAGTTGTAAAGGGTCAAACAATGGGGACCGTTCCTAGCGACAAAGCATTTCAGGGTGCTGCTCCAACTTCAAAGATTACAGACCTTAAGATACTAATAGGTAAATTAAAGTTTGCATTCCCAGGGGTTACTGTCGTTACTACCAAACAAGAGTTTGACGAAATGCTAAAGCAGCCAGGTGTTAGAACTAAAATAACAAAGGGCAAGACAATACTTGGTATAACTGCAGATGGAAGAATATTCTTAAATCCCGAGAGTTCATCACTAGCTACACCTATACACGAGTTTGCTCATATATGGGTAGACTTCCTTAGATCAAAATCAAGTGGACAAGAGGGGACTGACTTATTTAAAAAGGGTACAGAATTAGTTGAGGGTACAGATGCACTCAACAAGGCTATTGAAAAATACGGTGATAACGCACTAGCCAGAGAAGAGGCGTTGGTGGAGTTAATCGCAAGTAAGGGTGAGACAATTATAAATGCATCTAAAAAGTCTGACTTTATTGAGTGGCTTAATGGTGTGTTTAAGTACATCAAAGAAAAGTTTGTGTCTTCTGAAAAGTTATTTGCCAAGGAAGAAATAAAGAAAATTAATAAGTTAAAAAAAGATAAAAAGATAACATCAAAGGAGGCTGATAGAAGAATAAGAAAAATAAAAAAATCTGTAAGGGAAGGAATCCAATCTATGTCCCTCGAAGATTTTATCAATACCGGTCTTGCTGATTTATTTCAAGGTAAAGAGGTAAGTAAAAAGTTTGATGCAGCAAAAGAATCAAGGGGTGCTATGCCTAGATTTGAACTTGGAGATGACGTAGTTAAGTTTATAAAAGACGCAAGGGGTCAAGGTAAATCTGAAGCTGCAATTAAAACTATACTAAGAAGACGAGGTGTTGATGCTGAGGTTATATCTGATTCATTTGCAAAGTCTAAAGGAGAAGCTGAAGTAGAATCAAAGGTGAGCGAGGAGTTTGCTAAAGGATTCGATAGGGTAATGAAGGAGATAGATGGTGTAATAGAAAAAATAAAAGCCAGAAATGCTAAGGAAGATACCAACCCTAATACTATACTTAAAAGTGCGCTTGAGTATCTAAAGGGTACTAAACTTTATGAGCAGTCTACTGACGTTCAAAAAGAAAAGATGGTGCGTGACCTAAGGTCAAAGCTTGGTATAAAAGAAAAGAAGTCTCCGACACCAAAGGCAGCTATTAAAAAAGCAGAAAAAGAACTAGGCTTAAAACTAGACAATCCATCTAAGATTACTTTAACTCAAAAGCAAGCTATAGCTGCTCAGATAAAAGCATTGAACAGAGGTGCTAAGGATGCTGTCAAAGCATTTAGGTTAGCTTCTAAGATGTTGTCAGAGCAGATGGACGAACTTGTAAAGTCAGGTAAGATAACAACTAAGCAGAGTGTTGCTATAATAAAAAAGTTCTCCAATGTAAATATGCTTAAGGACTCTTCCATTGATAGTTTTGTAGATTATATGTCAAGGGTGTTTAAGGATGCTGAGTACGCAGAGAAGGTTAAAAACGCAAACAAAAAACGTACGAATGCACTCAAAAATATTAAACGAAAAATAGGTGTTGCTGCTTCAGTAAAGTCACAATTGAATAGAATATTTTCTATTAATGCTAATATTATTCCTGAGTCTGCATTTAATAAGTATATAGATTTACTAAATGATTTTGGATCAAGAGAAAAAGTAATCACACCATCAGACAAAAGGATAGTAGAGAAGAAGGCAAATGAAGTACTTGAACTTATTGACCAAGAACTATCAAGTGTTCCTGAACTTAAACAAAAATTATCTGATTTTGATGAGAAAGTATTCAACAAAGAAACAGGAGAAATTGATTACGCCAAGACCCTTGACAAGATGCTTAGTGAGGATATAATAAGTCTAAGTGATAAGGAGATAATGAAGAAGTATAAGTCTGAAATACTTCCTAAAAAAGAAAAGGTAAAAAAGACTGAGCAGGAGGTTGAACAAGAAAGACAAGATGTTATATCTAGTATTGAGGATACAAAAATATCTATATCAGAAATCAATATGCTACCTAGTAAGAACGAGAGAAATTTAGCTAGAAGGTTTCGTGATTTAATTAAAAACAGAGAAGCATTGGAGTCCTTGTCACTTAATGATTTAAAACAAATAGAAAAGTTAATAGACAATATAGAGAATGGATACCTCCCACACCTGGTCTTTACTATGAGTAATAAGATGAGTGGTAATATTGATGGTCAAGTACTTGAAAGTTCAATAAGAAAGGCTAAGATACTAAGCGTTGAGAAGATATACTCAGGACTGAAGACTTTAATTAAAGGGTCCAAGGAGAAGGATGTAATAAGAAGAGGTCTAAATTATTACATAGATAATACACTAGGTGATTTTAAAACAAAGAATGTATTTAACTCCCTATTCAAGAATACTGCTCAAGCAGTAGAGAATTTTCAATCTGCATTCAAACAAGCTACTGATCCTGTAAACATAGCAAGAGAGAAAGTTTATAAGTCATTTAAAAAGGATGGTGACAAATTTGCTATGTCCTCATTCAAGCAGATGGTATACTTGATACAGCTTGAATACAACACCAATATTGGAAACCCGGAGACAAAAGTTCAAGCTTCTGAATTTCTAAAGAAGACAATTAAAAATATATATAAACTATCAGATTTTAATTATTCTAAAAAAGATGGTGACGCATTAGAGGATATTCTTGACAAGTATACAGATAAGGAAACAGGAGAGATTGATGCTGACAAGCTATACGAAAGTTTTAACTCAGCAGAGAGAGCGTCAATAAGAGTAATACAACAGCAGAACTCTAAACTTGGAGAGACGGCATACTATACCGCAGCAGTTATTAGAGGGGAAAGTATAACGCCTAGAAATAATTATGTTCACTTAAAAGTAATCTCAACAGATAAAGGTAAGAATAGTGATGAATTACAGAAATTTTCTGACTCACTTAAGCCTTCAACAAAAGCCAAGTCACTAATAAAAAGAGAGGGTACCTCTTCAATTATAGACTTTGATGTTTACTCTTCTTTTGAAAAAGGAGCAAAGGGAGTATTGATTGACTATCATCTTACCGGACCTGTTAAGCAAGCTAGAACTGCACTTGCTAAAGTAGAAAAAGATTTAATAGGTGATAACCTTAGACCAGAGGAAAAGGACATAGCACTATACGAGGCTCTTGACAAAGCATATGAAAAAGTACTAGAATCAGTCCTTGAAAATTCATACACCGAATCCAGTATTGCTAATGATATATTGGATTATGTTCGTAGAGTTGGATATCAAGTCATACTAGCAAGACCTAGCAGGGCTGCAAAAGAATTCATATCTAACCTTGCTGCAGTACTCCCTGAACGTCAAGCCTTTACGAATGGATTGAACGTTGGAACACGAAACAACCGTGGAAGAAAGTTTTTCTTAAGTGATGAGGCTCCAAAGATTATGAGTGTCTTGGGAAGTTTACAACAAAGCCGTCTGTATCCTACAGATAAAACTTCTTCTAAATTTATTGATAGAGGATTCCAATCACCAAAGGGGAAGAGGGTAAGAATGAAAAAGAATAATGCTTCAAGATTAGTTAATAAGTATTGGAACTATACAGTAAATCCTGCTAGAGATACCGTAGGTGCTATATCAGATAAGATACTTTCGACTCCAGATTTAATTATTATGAAGCCACTTTGGTTTGGTAAGTTCTCTAGCGAGTTTAAGGAGTTGACAGGTATTGAACCAGACTTTGATATGATTGAGCAAGAAAACGAAGCATACCTTGAAAAATACTCTGATGCTTTGGATAAGGCAACGGCTTCCGCAGACAGAGTAACAATTAGACAGGGAGCAACATCTAATCCATTCCTTGGTACTCAACGAAGTATAAAAGAAAAAGATCAAAGCGGGTTTGTTCAATTCGCAAAGGACTTTAATATGTTTATGCAGAACTTCTTGAATTATGAATTTACTGCCGCAAGAGAAGCACTTTATTTTGCTATGGGAAGAGGAGACCTTAGTAGGTCTAAGGGTGTTGCTATTATGGCAAGTCTATCTGCACGTATGTTATTATACAGTATAATAGGAGATGTTATGTCGAGTGTTATATCTTCTTTAGGCTTTACGGATGAAGATGAAGATGATAGAAATTTAGCACAAATTGTAGGTCAAGGAGTCGGAGAAACTTTTGTATCACTTGTTTTAAATAGAAACTTTGGTAACATAACTAAGAGTATTAGTAACTATTTGATTGATAGTGTTAACGAAGAGTACTTTGATTTCTTGAGGGAAGGAGAGTTTGATGCATTTAAACACTCATTTGGATACTCAGTAATACCAAGAGATACATCATATGGTAAAAATCCTACTTGGGAAATGACAAAGAATTTGTTTGGTCCACTTAGTCCTGCAATTAAGACCCTTGATTTTGCAATAAAAAAACTATCTGAAGATGAAGCTAAAAAGCCTGAAACTCAAGATAGAAGATTCAGAGAAAAGTTTATAAGACTTCCACTAGAAGCAGCAGGAACGTTAGGGTTTATACCTTTCTACGGAGACATAAGAAAATATGTATTAGATGAGGTTGTTTATCCTGACTTGAGAGACGGTAAAAGTTCAAGTCCTAAGGCTAAAAAGAAGAAGAAGAAGAGTGTCACAAAGCCTAGGTCGCCTAGAAGTTCAACTAGAAAACCTAGATCACCTAGAAGATAAGCTATGCCGTTCAAGAAGATAGGGAGAAATAAAAACATCAGTCCAAGTGGTAAGGTCTTCACCGATAAACAGGTGAAGCTTTACTACGCCACTGATGGATTCAAGAAGTCAAAGCTTCATAAGTTAAACAGAAGGAAGAAGAGAAAGTAAATCAACGCCATCGTTTACGTTGAGGTATCCAACAACCTTTGGAACTCTATGCCTCCGGCTGAAGTCTGTCTGCTTAGGCAGGTCCCTTGTGGACCACTCGATGTCACACTCATTCAAATAAAAACCCCACACCCCCTCAGGTGTAGAGTTTATATATACCGCAGTAGTACCTAATTCTTTTGAACGCTTGATTAATGAATCGTACTTAGACTTCTCTATCAACAACTCATCGTAGTGCTTGCGTCTGCACTTTAATTCAATATCTATATTATACTTCTCCGATGTGCAATCGTATCTACTCGTGGATGATTCTGAATTAGCTAGGTCATCTATATAGAACTCCTTAACGAATTCATATAGCTGCTTTTCAGATGCAAATTGCGAGTAGTTATACTTCATCATCTATGGATTCAGATATTTCTTTTAGTATGGATTCAAGGATAGCTATTTCTTTTGCCAGGTCCTCAAACTCCCTATCAACAAGAGCCTCGTATATGTTATTAGAGCAGTCGTTTATCCTATCCATCAAGTAATTTATATGATTGATCCTGTCTATATCAAATACCGAGAAGTCCTGTGCCATTACATCATTTTTTAGGGTCTATAGTTTGTATCAATAAAGTTCCTAATGAATCATCAACCGTCTTTATAGCTGAGTATATCTTTCGAGACACAACTCTGACAGCAGTACGCTCTGACTTTGTGGAGTCCGATCCTAAGTTGCAATACATATTGCAGTCCATCCTCAACAACTCATCAGACTTTCGCTTGTTAGACCAAGTCTTGTATGATAACACCTTGTCAATATCAGTAGTCGTATATACCATTGTACAAATTATTTATTTTATTTAAAACTTTTTCTTCAGTTCCGTTCTTTGTTCGCTGCTTAATAACAGTGTATATTTTATTTAGACGCTCCTCTTGTTCTATCTTCTTTTGAGTCTGTTCTTGAATAACTTTAAGTGATTCTTTTACAGAATGTAGTTCAAGTTGGAGTCTGTCTGTTTCCGAATTTAGTTTTTTATTTTCAATTCTCAAAGTAAAAGCTTCTTTTTTTATTTCTTCATACGACATATCAAGAACATAATCATAATCATCTGTGTATCTTTTGCTTATCAGTGCGAAGGTTTCTCTGAATGTTTTGTCTGATTTTAAGAACCCATCAAAGTTTTTCCAGTAGTGTAGTACGGTTGCGTGGTTCTTGCATATTGACCTGCCAATGTCTGAGCATCCGAACCCATCCTTCCTGAGTACCTCAGAGTATATGTATCTTGCGTTTATGGTATTGCGTTTCCTGTTCTTATCATTCTTTACGTCAACGAATAGTGTTGATTTAATTATAGCCTGAAGCCTATCAATCTTGCCCTGCTTTAGGTTTAACATTTCTATTTGATTCATAATAATTTATTGTTTGATTTTTTTTAATGTAGTCTAAGTACTCATCCATTTCTATTTCGTACACATCGACCAATGATGGCATTTCATTCTCCTGCTTAACGTATTCAACCACAAAGAATATAGGCTTCTCATTCTTTATCACACCTGATATCTCCTGACTCCATCCCTCTGAGTATGGTAGATCATCCAGTATCGTAACGGTGCTACCTATAATAGTAGAGGCATCTTCAATGGAATACTCTGACATCCTATCAAAGAACCAGTCTTCGATATCACACTTTGTCTCAGCCTCTAAATACTTCAGTTCTAAATCCATATCCTTCTAATTCTTTTAGTCTATACTCCTGTAACTTTGACACCCTACCCTTTGGTGTCTTGACTTCGCTAAAGATAACCCCTGCGTTTGGTGGTATCGCTAGTATGTCCGGTATACCATTCTTGTTGGTCTTCACTAGCTTGAGTACGTAGTACCCCTCATCCTCCAGTTGCTTTATCCTCTTGGATTGTATCTGTTGCTCGGTCATTCTATTACAAATTTAATGTTTTAAAGTTAATAAATCCTTCTTGAAGTGACTAACAGTATAGTCCTTCTTTTTACTTACCGCTTTGTATATGTCCTTCTCTATACCACCCTTTGAGAATATCCAATACACATCAGACTCTAATCGTTCCTTGGTTGTCATCCTATCCCTGCTCTGCCAATAGCTTGTGGCACTGAAGTCAATGTTGTAGTATAC
>Ga0181388_1000291_pt1 | contig 17397 bp, 16 predicted proteins | sample 11SPOviralmetaG_FD_130120 | JGI IMG/M metagenome (GOLD analysis project Ga0181388, IMG submission 130120) | Marine viral communities from the oligotrophic San Pedro Time Series (SPOT) site, San Pedro Channel, CA, USA - 11 SPOT_SRF_2010-05-17 | ecosystem: Environmental > Aquatic > Marine > Strait...
AATCCACCCTCCCACGGAGCAATATTAAGCTTGATTGACTACAAATGATATTTCTTTTTGTAGTTCGTTTTGAATGTTTGCTTTGCTCATTTTGGCTCTAAGTCCTACAATGGTATTTATACCATCATTTTGGGCGGTTCTTAAGTCGGTCTTATCTCCATCAACTACATTTAGACCCATAAACATTTTATTAAATTTATCGGCTTTTTTTGTATTGAATACCATAGCCACGTTTAACCCTTTTTTCATTTGTTTTTTAGTCGTGTTCCACTTACCCCAATGTGAGTACGTTAAATGATAATTTGAAGGTGTCTTTCTGTTGGTGTGCTTGGTATAGTCATAGAATGTAACATCGGGAAATAATTCAAAAATTGTTGAACCTCCAAAGCTTTCAATCTTTATATTTTCCCACTTTATATCACTATACGAATTAAGTCTGAATGTAGGTTCAAAGCCGTAAAATTTAGAATATTCAACTGCTTTAAATATATCTAAAATTAAATCATTTAAAAAATTATTGCGGTCTTCAAAAAAACGTTTTGTTTTATTGATTCTAGATTTAATTACGTTGGGATAATTTCCGTTTCCATTAAATGCGACACAAACCGCTGAACAATTGCTTTTTTGTTTGTGGTCTTCTTTTATGCTTATTTTGTTTGCAATGGGGCAAACATTAAAACCGCTAATATCACTAGGAGCAAGGCTTAAAAAATAGGTGTGAACTTTTAAACCTAAGTTTTTTTGTGCTTTTAAATTGGTATTCGGTGGACTTAATAAAGTACCTTTATAGTGTTTATTCATGTTATTTTACTCCTTTTGTTTTTTAAATGTTTAATTAAGGGCGGTTAATAGCTGAATTACTACAAACCGCCCGAACTTTTCCCTATATAAAAGAGTCTACTCTTCTCTTCCTTCATCCATAGTTTTATATAATTCATCTGTCAAATACTTAGCTATGGTTTTGTAACTACCATCTAATATTCTATCATACTTATATATAAGAGAAAATTTAATTTCTATTTCGCCCTGATTAGATACTATTAGTATCGGTTTGACTTTTTCATGCTTACCGCAAAACCCATTTAACCTTGCAAGGCACGCAATAATAAATTGCTCTTGTTCTTTATTTTCTAATTTAAAATAATTCAAATTCATGATTACTCCGTGTTTGTTGTTGACTAATCTTACTAATTATAATTGCTCATTCCTAGTAATAAATAGTAATAACTATAAATAAATAGTATAATGATACGGGCGCACTACCTGGAAATTAACTATAAGTGCAATAAAAACAACGACTTATGCAGTTAAAGTGATATGAAATCGGCGGGCGTTTATATTATAAGGTGTCAAATCTGCGGGCAAAAATCACGGGTCAACCACCCCCCCCCCCATAACCGCTCGGCGACATCGGTAGGGTATGTATTATACTCTCCAGATATTTTTTCTAACCTAGAAAGTTTTTTTTATACTTGCTATTGATGGAACTATAACTGTATGTTTTCGTTATAGTTATATGCCGAAGAAAACTAAAACCCAAGTAATTAAGCAGGCTACGAAAAAAGTACAGGATAATCCCTATTTAAAGAACTTTCTGAAAGAATATGAGGAAGAAACTGGCTTAAAAACTAGGTTTACAGCAAAGAAAGATAAGTTTTTATCTTATTTGGTCGCGCACAATGGATTTATTTCCCATGCAGCAAAAGAAATGGGTTTCTTTCCAGCTTCAGTACGATTCGCAATGAAAGGTGACCCTGCGTTTGCGCAAGCGGTTCAATCTATAAGAGAAGGATTTGTAGCTGAACGATTGGATGGACTCGAAAAAACTTCTTTTGAGCAAGCAGCCAAGCCAGGTAATATTACAGAACGTATCTTTCAATTAAAGGCGCATGATCCCGCCAAGTATCGTGATCGGGTCAACCAACAAAATACACAAGTGAATGTAGTAGTATCAGGCACATCGCCAAAGGATAGAGCAAGCGTATTAAAGAAGATGAAGTTGAGCTAACTCGCGAAGAGCGAGAATCAATAAAAGATAACATCTTTATGACTCCTAGAGACATATATTGTATGTTTTTGCGTACTTCTTTCGGTTTATCACCAAAAACCGCAGAAGAGGCGACTAATTTTGCATTAGATTTGTTTGAATTAGATCAAAATGGTAAACTTCCATTAGATTGGGAATTATTTTATAGGTCACAGGCATAATGGATGTAAATATATCCTATAGAGACGGGGAAGGAAATATAACTGCCCCATTAGATCATCAAGAAGAATTTCATTTGTTTACTGGTTGGAGTAAGCATCAAGTATTGGCAGGTTCATTAGGTACGGGTAAAACTGAAGCTATGTGTATGGAGGCAATTCACCAAAGTGCTGCATTTCAAGGCAATTTAGGATTAATGGGCAGAAAAGTATTGGATTCGTTTAAGAAATCTACTTTAATACAGTTGCTCGATCTTGGTCAGGGATTTATTCAGAAACATCGCGCCCAAGATAGAGAAATTATCTTTAAAAACCGCTCTAAAATAGTTTATATGGCATTAGATGACTCCCGTGACTCTATTCAGCGTATAAAATCTATGAATTTGGGTTGGTTTGCGTTTGATCAGATTGAAGAAATGACCGAAGCTACATTTATTGCTGCCGCGGGACAAATGCGTAGAAAAAACGCCATGAGATGTAGTTTTCATACCTCAAATCCAGCGGGTCACGATTGGGTATGGAAGAGATGGAAGAAGGATAAGGAAAAACAGAACAAGAAAAAAGGTGATTATCGTTTAATTGAAACCATGACATGGCAACCAGATGCACCGCCTCCTGAAACAGACGAAGAAGTAAAATTATATTCCGACAATCCTCATTTACCCGCAGATTATATTAAACATCTACTTTCAATGCCAGACCAATGGGTCAACCGATACGTTTATTGTAGTTGGGATGACTTTGCAGGGCTTGTATATCCCGAATTTAAAGAAGAAACGCACTCTGTAAAGCCATTTGCTATTCCAAAGTGGTGGAATCACTATGTAGTGTATGATTATGGGTATCGTAATCCTACTTCTATTTTATTTGCCGCCGCAGATGACGAAGGAACGATCTATGTATATGATTTAATTTATGTTAGCGAGCATACGATAGAAATGATTGTGCCAAAAGTAGAGCGTAGATTAAAACAAGGAATTAATTATACATTCTTGGCTGATCCATCTATTGTTAGAACAGAAAGAGATGGAAATAGTGTCGCAGACGAGTGGTATGAGTATGGAATTGAGTGGGAAAAAGCAAAGAATGATAAGCGTGCAGGATTTGAACGTGTATCTGCATATTTGAAGCTGGATGAGAACAATAAGTCTAAGTTATTGTTTTTTAAGACATTAAATATGAAACCTTTGGTAGAAGAGATCGTTGACTATAAGTGGAAGGAGCTTAAACATGGTTTTGAAAGTCGTAATTTACCAGAAGAACCTGTGAAGAAAAATGACCACGCAATGGATTGTCTTAGATATTTAGTTCACTACGTTGAAGATAGTGATTCGCCTACAGAAGAAAGCGATGACTATGGTTTATGGGGTATTTTCGGGAAATCTAAAAAAAATAGTTGGATGAGTGCATGAATATAAAAGAATTACATGAAGTTTTTGACGCTATGGTTATTAATGATTCAGAGTGGTATAGTGCTGCAGAAGAATCAATGCGATTTTATACAGGTGGGTTTGGTACAGGGCAATGGGAGACAGAAGATTTACAGACATTGCAAGCAGAAGGAAGACCCCCACTACAGCTTAATATTATTTTACCCAAAGTAAATTTAGTTACAGGCGTAGAGCGACAAGGGCGTTCTTCTTGGAAAGCAAGACCCGTAGAATCAGATGATGAGAATGAAGCAATGCTTTCTACCTCTCTTTTATACCATTTAGATCGTAACAGAAAGTTACAAAGCTTGTTCAGCAGGGTATTTAAGGATGGAGTTATTACAGGGCGCGGTTGGATTGATGTTTGTGTAGAGCCAGGTAAGTTTTATGATGGGGAAATAAGCATTAAACGTGAATCATGGGCAAATGTGCATATTGATCCAGAGGCAAGGACTCAAGATACAAACGAATGGAATTATCTAGCAAGAAGCAAGTACCTTACTCTTAATCAAATGAAACAAATGTTTCCTGAGACATCCAAAGATATTCGTTCTGTAGAGGATTATCTCTCTATGCCTCAAACTGTGAACCAAGAAATAGGTTCTTATTATAGAAATGCAGAAGAGATAAGCCCAGCACATCATTTAGATGAGTTACATCAAAAAATTCGTGTTGTGGAAATGTGGAATAGGGAGTATGAACGTGAACATTTCATTATTAATAAAAATACTGGGCGTATATCACAGAATGGTTTTAAAACTAAAAACTCTGCTGGAAAACAAATTAGAGAATTACAAGCTATGGAAGATGCAGCGCAAGTTCAAGTAAAAACAGAATTTGGTGTAATTAGTCGTGTAGTTCCAAAGACATATTTAACCATTACTGCTGGGATGCATACGTTGCAAGAAAAGAAAGCAAACCCTTATATGCATAATCAATTTCCAATCGTACCTTATTTCTATCATTTTGAAGATATGGGTGATTATGTAGAGACATTTGGTTTAGTCGAAAATATGAAAGACCCACAGAGGGAAAAAGATAAACGCAGATCGCAGATGTTAGATATTATTAATCGTTCTCCTAGAGGTGGAGGAATATTTGCGGGAAATAAAGTATCTCAAGAAGAAATGAATGAAGCATCTACCACAGGACGTTGGATTGGTATACCTGGATTCAAAGGTCGTGTAAGCGACTTTATGCAACAATGGTCAAACTCACATTTATCGTTGGTCAGTAGCATTGCAGCTATGGAGCAGAAGGCAGAGATGGATGCGAAAGAGATTAGTGGTGCTACTGATCCTATGATGGGTATTGCTACTTCTACAAAAGAAAGTGGAATTGCAGCTCAAACAAGAATTAGACAAGGGATGATGACCTTGCAAGAGCAAATGGAAAACTTGGACTTTACCAAGTCAACTGTATTGATGCAGGCGATTAAAAATATGCAACAGTTTTATACCGCAGATAAAATTAAAAGAATCATTGGTGCTGAAACAGAGAAAGCAGAATCCCCTGAAGAAGCACAAGTAATAGAAGAAACCATTAATCGTTTTTTAACTAACTTTGAAAAGTTTGAATTTGATATTGTATTAGACAAAGGTGAAAATTCAGCTACTATGCGTGCAGCGAAAGCACAGCAAGTAGGAGAGTTAGTACGAAATGGATTCGCAAGTTTATTCCCTCTCTATGTAGAGCTTTCTGATATGGAAGCGGGTAGGGATATACTAGAAAAATTTGAAGAGGAACGATCCGCACAAATGCAAGCGCAGCAAAGGCAAATGCCGAATAATACGGGTAAATCGTAACTCATAATAACAACCCCCTAACAAAAGGACAAGGTACAATGGAAGAACAAACGAACTACATAGACGAAGCCAAGGAAATTGCAGGCACAGCAAGTGACGAAGTTTCCCCTGAATCAAATGTAAGTGAGCAGACAGCAGAGACACCTGCGGTAGAACCACAATCATTTAAAGTCGGAGAGAAGGAATTTACTTCGGTGGATGAATTGGTTGAGTATGCTTCTACAACAGACAAGTCGTATAGAAATCTTCGGGAACTCAATGGAAGACAAACCAATGAACTTGGTGAGTTAAGAAAATCCCTTGATGAGATTAAGATGAACGTAGCTCCAAAAGAGCCAGAAGTAGAACTACCAGAGTATGATCCCTATGACATTAATTCGGTCTTACCACATATCTCAAAACAAATAGAAAGTAAATTCGCAGAAGAGCGAAAAGTACAAGAAAGGGAGATAGCTGCAAGAAAAACGAAAAATGCTCAACAGGAAATGATTGATAGTTTTATTAAAAAACATCCTAATCTAAATAACGAAGAACTAACCGCAGTTGCAAAGTTTGGAGATGAGCGCGGTATTGCACTAATTGATGATGCGTACACGTTAATGACAATTAATCAAGAAAAAAATAACGCTAAGAAAGAAGGTGTAAAGGAAGTAACAGAAAAACTTACTAAAGCAGATGAAGTGCCAACAACACTATCAAACGCTACGGGTGGGAATAAAACTGCTATTGACTTTGATGCTATTATGCAATCGGATTGGAATAAGTTACCTGAAGATGTGCGTAGGCAAGCCTTAATGGATGCTTCTTCTGGCGGATAATTAAACTAAAAGGATAGTAAAATGGCAAATTGGTCAACAGGATTACAGGTTTCACGTTGGGCGAAACAACTTGCTTACGAAGTAGGTAAGGAGATTTATTTCTCAAAGTTCATGGGTGAATCTTTTGATTCTATGATAGTTAAAAAACAAATGGATGAAGGTAAAGGTAAAGATATTACTTTTGGTCTTGCAGGATTAACACCAGCAGCTGATAATAATAGTGGTGGTTTTTATACTGGTGATACTGCAATCGAAGGTAATGAAGCTAGCCTTTCTTCTAATAGTCAAACAGTATCAACAGCACACAGAAGATTTGCTGTGATTAGTGATGGTAATTTTGCAGATAGTAAGGTTTTGTACGATTTTCGTACAGAAGCTCTTTCTGAGCTAAAAAGATCATACGCAGAAGATCACGATGCACAAATCTTTAGTGCTTTAACAGCAACCAGTGGTACTTTTGGTCAGCTCAAAGCTGTTGCAGCTGGTTCTACTTATGGAAACTCAGATGGTGAAGATAGTCTTGCAGCTACTGGTAAGATTGCTTTAGAAGATATTTCCAAACTAAAACGTATTGCTATGTTGGGTGGTTCTGGTACTTGGAAAATGAGACCTATAAAAGTGGAAGGCAAGGATTACTATGTCTTATTAGTGCATCCCGAAGTCTCTTATGACTTATTTCAGCTTGATGGTTTTCAACAGATACAGCGCGAAGCAAATGTACGCGGTGACGATAACCCGTTATTTGCTGGAGCATTGGGAATGTATGATGGAGTTGTAATCCATGAGCATGAAGGAATTACTACTGCTGATACTATGGGTTCTGGTAACAATGTAAAAGGTGCAAGAAACCTATTTTTAGGTGCAGGTGCTGGTCTTTGTGCTGGAATTGGTGAAATGAACTGGGTTGAAAAAACCTTTGACTATGGCAACAAGCTAGGTATTGCTGCAGGTCAAATATACGGAGTGTCTAGAGCTGTTTTTAACAGTAAAGATTACGGAAGTATTCAGTATCTAACAGCAAGAACTGATATTTAATCAGTAACTAACTAAGGGGCGGGTTTCGGCTCGCCCCGCTTTAGGACATTATGACTTTAACAGAAATAAGAACAGAAATTAGAAATATTACAGGGGTAGATGATACCTCTGTTGTTGCAGATTCAGTATTAACTGATTTAATTAATAAAGGTCAAAACCTATTAGCAGATGAAGCTAATCTTTTTTATGGATATGCTACTACGGACACATCCACTTTAAATGGAGTTGTACGATTAACTTATGCATTATTTAACGGGAATGGTGTTACCGATTTAGATTTATGGGAAGTATATGAAAATAGTGGCGCACCTGGAGGAGGTTCAGCAATTCCTAACTTAATTCGTATTTATAGAGCGGATTTAGATGACGAGAAAATGACTCGTATTGGTATGGATCAGATACATAACATCTCTAGCGATAATGCATCTTTAAATATGCCTAGCGCATATGGATACTATATTGATGATATTAATATTGGTATTTTCCCTAGACCTTCTTCGGGGAAAAAAATTAAATTATATTATTATCACTTGCCTACAGCATTGTCTAGTAGTAGTGATGTTCCTATGCTAGATGCGCGATACCATGAATGTTTAGTATACTATGGATCATGGAAGGTCGCAGAAAGATTAAGAGATATAAATTTAATTCCTTATTTTAAAAATGAATGGAATGAATGGAAGGAGAAAATAGTTTTAGATCGTCAGCGTAGAGCAGGTGAGCCAAAATTTAATATCAATTACAAGGACTTTTAATGCCTCGTTTGCAAATAAGAAATTTTTCAGGTGGGTTAGTAACTAATAAATCCTCTTTTGATATATCTGAAAGTCAGTATACTAAATTTACAAAAGTTCTTAATAAACAACCTGGAAGAATAGAAAGACCGAAAGGTGAACAAATTGTAAGTGCTTCAGGTTCAGGTACAGATGTACAAACAGAATTAATTGTATATAGAACGGAAAAAGATGCAAGTGATGCAGATACATCTACTACATGGTGGGTATATGGTAATGGTACAGTTCTCAAAAGACAAGATACTTCTACAGGGACAGGTGGATCATTTAGTAATATTACTACAAGTTGGTCTTCTTCTCCTATCTATGATTTTTTAGTGCATAATCAAGTATTGCGTATTTCAGATGGTAGTTTTTCTAATAAAACTAAATGGTTTGGACATATTAAAAGAAATGTATTAGGGAAAACAGATGAATCTTCTTATACAACTGGATATGCATTTAAGAAACCGCCTATGCAAGCAGTAATTAATGATTGGAAAATTACGGATACACAATTAACACCTCCTACTGTTGTTAGAACAAATGATGGATGGGATCAATCTAATGATATTAACGCTGCTAATGAAGTAGGGTTGTATATTACATTCCCTAGTGGAGTTTCTAATGTAGATGAAGTTTTAATTCCTGATTTAACGGATGTTACATTTAAAACACATGATCGCTATACTGTTACTTTTCTTTATGACTATGTTCAAGAATCTGCGTTAGCAAGAGATAGTAATGGAAACATTGGAATTGAATCAAGAAAAGCAGTACGAAACTCAGGAAAAACTTGTCCTGGTATACAAGTAGTATTGCATACAGGATTATCATTAGCAGATTTAAATCCAAGAATTACTGGAATTAACATTTATTGGAATCCTGAAGATGATGTAGATTGGTATCTTGTAGATACAATAGATATAGATAGTGGGTTTAAAGATAGCCCTTTATCAGAATATTCTAATCAAGATGCAGGGTCAAATAATCCTAATAATGGTAGATGGATACCTTGTCTAGAGCCATATGGTGGAACGAGTAATGACTATGCTGCAATTTCTTCTGAAAATAATTCAGATGCTGAAATTACATTAAGTTCTATGCCATCTAATTTTTCAGTAAATAAATTAGTATTTTTATATCCATCTAATAGTTTAAATACACAAGAGGAAATAAAACTTATTATAGAACATACTTGTTTGCGTATCGGTAATATTAAAACTATTATTGGTAGTGAAATTACTACAGGAGAGACTACTGCAATCCCTTGTGTTAATACAAGAAATGAAACAGGCTCTGATGCGTTTAGTGTTAGTAGTGCAAGAGCATATGTAGCAAGCACCTCTACCACAAAAGTAGCTACTTGGTGGATTCCTTATGATGGATTAAAATTAGCAACATATAATTCGTTAACAGGAAGAGCATCCAGTACTACGTTAAATGAAATTAAATGGAATACTTCCACTATACTAAATAACAAAGCATACTATGCTAACATTGATACTACAGATGAAAACGGGCAAACCGCTCGTGAAAGAAATCAAATTTATTATACTGATCCTTATAAGTTAGATGAGATTATGCCTACACGTTATTTTGATGTAGGGAGAAATGACGGAGATGAGATTGTTAAGATTATCGCATATCGAAACAAGATTTTTGTATTTAAAACAAGAAACACCTATGTGTTAAATGAAAAACATCAGATAGAAAGAGTTTTTACTGGAGTAGGTGCAGTACATAAAAATGCAGTTTGTGAAACTCCAGTAGGATTAGTTTGCGCAAATAAACAATCTATTCATGTAGTTAGCAATACTTCTGTACGCGAGTTAGCATTTAACATTAAAAAAGATTACCAAGCATTAACATTGGACAGACCCGCCTTAGGATACGATGGAATTGATAATGAATTAATCTTTGTACCAGATAATGATGCAACTACTATGTATATTATGAATATGGACAATGGAAGTTGGGTTTTACGAGCAATTAGTAGTTCTGTTAATAGAAGTAATTTTGTAATTAATAGCGATTTACGCGCTCAATACACACATGGTGACTAATGGCAATATCAATTAAAGTAAAGGAGATTAATACAGGCGCAGCAGATTCTAGTGAGGCTACTGTACAAACAAAGCGTTTTGACTTTAACTCACCTGATGTACAAAAACGATTTACAAAAATTACTGTTGTATATAAAGCTTCCTCTATAGTGAGATTTAGAATTTATTTAGATCAAGACCTAGAACAAGTTTTAGTTTCATCTCCTACTGTTACTTTAGATTTTCCTTCTCAAAATTCTATTCAATCAGCTTCTAAGACATTTTCAGCAGTAGGAAAAACAGGGGTGATTAAAATTACTTCTACTGCAAGTAACCTTGAAATAGACTCAATAGACATTGATTATGCCCTATTAGGAAGTAATCCATGATAGAAGAAATCAACGAAGATGTATTATTTACGGAACTTGATAAAAAACAAGATGTTATGTTAAATACAAAGCAAGGTTTTTTTACAGATGCAGAAGGAAGTCCAGGAGATATGGGTTTATGTCAACAAAATGGTAAAGTCTATATATCTATAAAATTAAATGATCATTGGTATTTTTCAGAATTAAAACAATCACAGAACTTATAGGGGTCTCACATGAGATATAAAATACAAAAAACAAAAAACTTTACAGGAGCTACAACTGGAGTTAAAATTATTGATACGCAGACAGGTCAAGTTGTTAAAAATTATAGCATCTCTTCTTATATAGGTGGAGGGGTCAGTAGAGAGCAAGCAGTAGGTATAATGAATCGTGAAGCAGAAGCGGAACTGAATACATTACAATCTAGCGCATTTACATCCGATATTACTGGAGAGTCTTATGGTTCTGAAGAAGATTTAAAAGCAGCAGAAAGAAGATTTGAGTTAGAAGAAGGTGTAGAGAAATTTGAAGAAAGAATTACCGAAGCTGGAAGGATTCGTGAAGACCTCGCAGAAAACATTCAAGCAAGACAACAAGGACAACTCTTAAGTCAACTACAACGCTCTATTTTGGGTACTGGTGGCGATATTTCTCAAGTGTCGGCACTAACTCCGCAAGTCCAAGAAGCAGGGCAAAGAAGCCTACAAGATTACATAGCGCAAAGTCAAGCAACAACACAACAACAATTAGCAGAATTTATACCTACAGAAATAGGGGCAGAGTATAATCTTGCTAATTTAGAAGATGCAATGAAAAGATTTACAATGGGTGAAGAAACTCGAAGAGCGCAGATACAAGCGGGATTAGACGAACAACCAGAATGGTGGGAGTCTATTATAGGTAGCGCAGGTAGTGCAGCTGGTACTGCAGCAGGTACAGCTTTAGCTACGAAAGCTCTTCCTTATTTAGCTTCTTTGTCAGATAGAAATTCAAAAGAAAATATATCTCAAGTAGGTATATTAGATAATGGCTTACCTGTGTATCTTTTTAATTACAAAGGAGATAATACTCCTCAAATTGGTTTAATGGCGCAAGATGTGGAAAAGGTAAATAAAGATGCGGTAAAAGAAATAGATGGCATAAAACACGTTTACTATACAAAGGCGGTAAAATAATGGCATTTAAGTTTAAAGTAAAGAAAAGACCAAATCTAGCACAAGCGGTAGCAGGAGCATTTACACAAGGTGCGGTTCAAGGCGGTCAAGCTGCGTTACAGAAAATGATCAAAGATAGAGAGGAGTTAAAGCAACAATCTACGAAAGAGTTGAATTTATATAGCACTCTTACTAGTAACTTGTCTCAAACAGCAGATAATAAAAAATTGCAAGCAGATGCAAAATTGCAAATTTTAAAAGGATCATCTGCTCAAGATGTTTTTACTGCACAAAAAGATGATTTTCAATATAGTTCTTCTGTAGCAACTGAACCTATATATAATCCAGATACAGGAGAAGTATTAGCGTATAAATATGGAAAAAATGTCTTATATCCTCAGAAAACTCCAACTCCAGCTTCTGGTGTAACTGTAGCAAAAAAAAGAGAAGTGGATATAGCTAGACAAAAATTAGCAGATCAAAGAAAAAGACTTGAGTATTTAGAGGAAAAAGATAAAGCTAATAAGCTTGCTCCTGGTAGTCCAAATCTTTTCCCTCCCCTTACGCAAAGTGAGCAAGCATCTTTAGATCGTTTAAAAAATGTCGAGATTCCAAAATCTGCTCAAGGACTAGACTTAATACTTGATTCACTTATGCAAGGTGAAACTCCAGGTCTTGAGACACCTGTACCAACAGGAACTCCAGAACCTATATCTTCTGCTGACCCTTTTGCTAAATTTCTAGACACTAGAGAATAATATAATGGCTGAATTATTTTTTGTAGGTGAAAAGAAATATAATATACCAGATAATGTTCGTGATAAGTTTTTAGAAACCTATCCTGATGCTGAACCTGGTATTACTCTTAATGTTGAAAATAAAACATATAAGATTCCTTCTAGTCTACAAGACTCTTTTATGGAGAAAAATCCAACCGCTACTGCTCCACAAGTGTTATCTATGCAACCTACAATAAGAACAACAGAAGAACTTATTAGTCAACCTCCTAAATTAGTAACCGCTCAACCAGAAACTGTTTCTGAAGTTGCTGGTATAAAACCTGCTCTTGATCCTCAAAGTGAAGCTATGGTAAAAACTAGAGGATTAGAGCCTGATATAGACTCTCGAGATAAATCTGTACGTTTTAGAGCAAATCTTTTAAAAGAAGGTTCACTTGGTTATTTAGATATGGATATAGATGAGCCTCAAACTCCTGGTGAAACTGCGATGGATGTGTTTGGTGCAGTAGCTGGAACAGTAGCAAGTTTTGTTGGAACAGGCGCAGGTGTAGGTCGTGGAATTGTTGCAGCGGGAAAGAGATTACCTAGAGTTGCTAATTGGATTAATCGTTCATTAGGTAAAAATAAAACCTTAAAAAATGTAACCTTTCGCACCGCTAAAGATTTATTAACATTTAATATTCATGGTCAAGCATACAATAGACCTGATATTAAAACATTGGAAGATAGACTTGATTTAGCATTAGAAAATTCTGCTATTGCTTTAGCATTTGGTACAGCAGGTGCATTAAGTCACATACCTAACTATGGAAGGGGTATTGGAACAGCTGGTATGGGAATCCTTGGATGGGCAATGGGTGGGGATACGTTTGAAGATAAAGTGATTAATTCCGTTGTTTTGATGGGTCTACATGGACTAGCAACAAAAAAACCCAAGATAAAAAAAGTAACTAAAGATAATGAAGATTTATTAATGGAGCTTTATCCTGAATTATCTCGTTCAGAAGCTCAACCTATTAGTAAAAAAATAGTAGACAATATTTTAAAAGCAAAACAAAAACTACCTAAAGAATTGCAAAAAGACCCATTATTACTCTTACCTGAAAGAGCAGAGTCTATTAGATTAGCTCGTCCTGTTGGTAAACCTTACGATCCTACAATTATGCCTGGTGGTAAACCTATTGGTCTTCCTAGTGCTACCACTAGTACAGGTTTAGAAAGAGGAAGGGAAGTTCGTATTAAAGGTATTGGTGTTTATGGAGGATTAAAAGGACAGGTAAAGGAATTAATGCCTGATGGTAAAGTCAAAGTTTATATCGAGACTACTATTCCAACAAAAACAGGAGGAAGGAAGATCAAAGGTGATCGACTATTCACAACGGATAAGTTGGAAATACAGCCAGTCCTAGAAGCACCAGGGTCTCAATACCCAAGAGTTTCTTTATCACCAGGTAAACAGTTAGAATTTGAATTACAGCAAGTTGCTAAAAAAGCTGATCCCTCAAGAAAAAAACCAGTTCAAAGACAAGAGGCGCAGAAAGAGTATAATCAGATTAGAGAATCTGTATCTAATACAGAAACAATTTTACAAAATCCAAACTTAACAGAGCAACAAAGAGTTGCTTATGAATATTCCTTAAACCAACTCAAGAAATTAAAGTTAGAAATGTTAGAAGCTGGATCAATTAAGTTGTATTCAGGTTTTCCTGTACATGAACTATTTAAATCAAAAAGAATTTCTTTAAAAGATTTAACAAAACAAGAAATTGATTTATTATATAGAGAAGCAACGAAGCAGCCATTAATTGATCTTAATAAGGTTGGTAAAACTCCAGATGTACCAAGTGATTTAAAAAATGTTAAAACAAATTTTGGAAAATTAAAATTTATTACAGATATTTTTAAGCAAGCTAGAAATCGAGTCAAATTAAAAGAAAGTAAATTATTTGTAAGAAATATTGAAGAAGCAGATGAAATCTGGCATAGTTTAAGTGGTAAATATGTAGAAAGGTTGAAAAGGTTAGGTTTTGATAAATTAACAGAAAAAGAAGGAATAGAGTTAGGATTAGCGCTCCAAAATGGAACTGCCCCTCAATATAAAGCTTTATTAAATGAAATTAGAAGCGAGTTATCGAAATCAGGAGTTAAGCTTGGATATATTGAAAATTATTTTCCTAGAGTATGGAAGAAAGAAGTAGCATCACAAATTTATAATGACTTAGCCAAATTGCAAGAATCAATGATTAAGCTAGGTAATTCATCTGATGCAGTTATTGCAGGTAATTTAAAAAATTATAGCAAGGAGACAGTAGATGCTATTAATTATTTAATTAAAAAAGGTAAATTTAAATCTTATAGTCAGGCTGTTGACGCACTTAAAAAAGATGCTCAAAAGTCTCTGTTTCCTGAAGCTAGTTTTGAAAAAGCAAGAACATTAGACTTACCTGCTACTGTTTTTGAAACTGATGCTAGAAAAGTATTACCCTATTATATAGATGTAATGACAAAGCGGATTGGAATTGTTAAAAAATTTGGTGCAGATGGCAGTAAAGCACAAAGATTAATTGAAAAAGTTAGCAAAAAAGATATTGAAGAAGGTACAATTTTACATGAGATTAAAGATTTATATACAGGAGATGCCGATAGAGTCAGAGGATATACAGGTCACGCTCGAGATTTAGTTAATGCTTTTTATGGTTTTGAAGTAGGTACAAAAATAGGTTTTGGTACTGCAACTATTCCCAATATTACACAGATGTTAGTTTCTATAATGCCTAAATTGGGAGTGTTTAGAACTATAAGAGGAGGTTTACGCTTACTTGACCCTCAAGCTAGAGCAGAAATCAGAGGTACTGGAGTTTTAAGAGAATCTGCTATTAGTGCATTAACTGGCGTACAGCCAACAGGAATTATGGGAAAGTTCTCAAATTATGCAACAAAACTTGGTTTTCAACAGATTAATAAAGCTAACTTGTATTTAGCTGCTAGTACCTTTAAGGTGGGTGCAACTGATCTAATGAAAATTGCAAATAGCAATAGTATAAAAGCTCCTTGGGCAAGAAAAACCTTAAAGCAATTTAACATTAATTATAAGAAACCATTATCAGAAGATTTATTAGTAAGAAAAATGTATCGTTTTGCGGTGGATAGTCAGTTGCAGAAAAATGTTTTAAAAGACCCATTGATTTTTAATGATCCAAAATGGAAACCCTTATTCCTATTTAAAAGATTTGGTGTACGACAAGCTACTATGATGAAAGATATGATGATGGAAGAATTTAAAAATGGCAATCCAATGCCTTTTTTACGATTAATGGCGGGAGGGGCGTTAGGCGGTGAGTTTGTCATCTGGGCAAAGAATAAGATTAAAAGTGAAGCTACTGGAGAAGCTTATTACAGAAAAGAAGATTTGTTAACAGTAGAAAGATTTGTAAATAATTTAGCGGCAGTTGGTTCATTTGGTGTTGTTAGTGATGCTATGAGCGTAGAGAAATTAAGTGAATTAGAAGGAACAACTAAATTTACTATTACTCCAGTTGTTGTCGATGATGTCTTTAGCGCGCTTGAAACTTTTGGTAGTGTAATGAAAGACTATGAAAAATACGGAGATGGATTTTTAGCAGTTGAAAGAAATATAGATGATTTAGCTGGTGCTTTTGGATCATTACCAAAGTTAATTGCAAAATCAAAAGCTACAAAACAACAGGTTACAGGTCGTCAAAAAAGATTAAGAGGTATAGAGAGAACTACTATTTTAGATTTATTTCTTGAAAGCAAAGGAAAGGAAGGTAGTCGAAGATTACAATTATGGAATAAGTACAATCCAAATGCTCCGCTTACCTATAATGATATTAATGCGAGTGAAATAATAAAAAGAGCAGAAGAAAAACAAATGGCATTAATAAAAGCAAGACAATAATTAGGAACAAACAAAGAAATAAATAGTTAATACTAATGAACACAAAGCTCATTCATGCTTAACCATAGGCTTAGAGCGTTGCAACACTAAACAAGCGAGGAAAATATGGGAACTTTTAGGGATTTTTCAGTACAGAAAGCAATTACCCCTGCAGCATCCGCTGTCTTAATCAACAACACCAACACTACCAATGATGAATCACGCGCGGTGTATATTGGTGTAGATGGAGACTATAAATTTTATATTAATGGAGGTTATGTAACCTTTGCAGGTACATTAGCAGGCTCGATCCTTCCTATTCGGGCGACAGGAGCAACCACTACGGGTGATGCTGCTACTGGAACTACAGCAATAATCTTTCTTTATTAACCCATGAGATTAGGTCTTGGGTTAGGTCTTGTTCGATTAGGCAAGGCAATCGCATCATTTGTTCGTGATGGATTAAAACTATATTATCCATTTAAAGATAATAGTCCAGAACTACTCCTATCTGGTGCTACCTCTTTTGATGGTACTGATGATTATATATCTATAGCTGATTCAGATAGTTTATCATTTGGAGATGGGTCAACAGATTCTGCTTTCAGTATATCAGCATGGGTTAAAATAGATGATGCAACAGATTTTCCTATTATAATGAAAGGTGTATATAATAGTAATGCTGAATGGCATTTGTGGACACAAAGTGATGATAAGCTATATTTTGTTTTATACGATGAAAGCGTAAGCAATACATATGAAGGTGCAAACACATCGGCTATAACAGCCTATGAAGGTAAATGGACTCATATAACTGCTACTTACGATGGAACTGGTGGAACAAGTGCAAATAATGGATTAAAAATATATATAAATGGCTCATCTCAATCATTAACTTTAATTGGAAGTGGTACATATGTAGCTATGGAAAATTTAGGTGCTAATGTAGAGATCGGTAGAGAAACTCAAGGAGCATCATCATATGCAGATGGCTCTATAGCCAATGTCGGCATCTGGAATCGTGCTTTATCTGCAAGTGAAATAGAAAGTATCTACTGGAAAGGACAATATGCAGATTTAAAAGGTACTGAATTAACCAACCTTGTTAGCTGGTATAATTTAA
>Ga0181388_1000293_pt1 | contig 17331 bp, 18 predicted proteins | sample 11SPOviralmetaG_FD_130120 | JGI IMG/M metagenome (GOLD analysis project Ga0181388, IMG submission 130120) | Marine viral communities from the oligotrophic San Pedro Time Series (SPOT) site, San Pedro Channel, CA, USA - 11 SPOT_SRF_2010-05-17 | ecosystem: Environmental > Aquatic > Marine > Strait...
AGGCTGAAAAGGGAAACCAGTTAAAGTTTGATTGCCATCTACACCAGTATAAATTGCTGTATGAAAATGCTCACTAGGTACAACAGCTACATCAGGTAAGTTCTTTGTACATAAAGCTAAGAAGCCTGTAGGTGGTGTGTAGTAGAAGTCACCTATGTCATTACCATCTTGATTGCCTTGTGCTGTCTTGTTACCTGCGAATGAGGAGTCTTGACCGAAGTTCCAAACACCAGTTGAATCTCTACCTGCTGTTCCAATAAATGTAGGATTAGTTCCTATTCCTTTACCGCTTAAACTTATTGAGCCTTGATAGACACCATTTTTTGAATAATCTATTGTGTTATTGTCTTGGTCTAATTTAATCCCTATGATATCTCCATTAGTATAAGAAGCACCATAAGAACTATCTGTGCTACCATCTCTTTGAGTTCCATCTTGGTTATACCAAAAAGCCTCTGCCCAATCTTGAGGGTCACCTGCACTTAAATTTCTATTAGCACTTGCTATACCTATCTTTGTTAATCCAACTGTAGTAACTAAATATTCAGCATACCATTTTCCTGATTCAGCAATTTGTGATGCAAACTGTCCACCAAAACTACTACCGTGAACTATCTTTAAATTACCTTCTGATAAAGTAGTGTAAGCATCAGGTATTAAAGGATTAAGCGTAGCAAAGTTATTCGTAGGACTATCAACAGATATATCTGACTCTGTTAGGTTATTACTTGTCCAGTCATTATTGTTACCACTTTGGTCTAGCCAGTATGCGTACTCTCGTTTGTCAGCGAAAGCCATATAGATGTATGTTTGTCCTGAAGCATTAGCATTTGGATGTGTTGTAGTTAAGTTAAATCCTGTGCTAGTAAAGTCCATATAATCTAAACTTTCTTCTGCGTTACTTACATTAGCAAATAAAGCTGAATTTGGCGCTCTAGTATTGTCAAACATTGCCCAAGAGTAAGAACCTGAAGAAGCTTTAACCATAACAAAAGCAGGTTGAAATCCTAATGTTACTGAATTTCCTGAAGCATTACCTGAACCACTATAACTTCCAAACTTACTATACCCAGTTACACTATGGAAAGCATACATAATCATATTATGACTACCATTAACTTGATAAGCATCGCCTAAAGTTACTACTGAAGATGATGGAGTAGTATTTTGCCAAATAGATGTATCAGTAGTTTCAGCATTAGTTGAATCTAATAGTAAATATTTTGAAGCACCTGCACTTGTATGATATACAAACCAATTAGTAGCATTATCTCTATTTTTTACTAAAAGCATTTCAGGACTACTCGACAAACCGTGACCTACAGTTGCTCCATTAGTAGCGTTACCAGTATAAGAAACTATACTCTGTCCATAAGTAGGGTTTGCTTTAACCCTTGAGTCTATTGAACCAGTTGTATTGTAGTCTGAGATACTATCCATACCACCTGCAAATGCCATATAGATATAAGTTGCTCCTGAATCATTGTAACCATAGTTATTAAATGTAAATCCTGTGTCTGTAAAATCGATTTGGTAATTAGAACTTAAATCATCTTCAGCATTAGTTGCGTTACCTCTTAGAGCTTTATCTACAGGATTAAGAGGACTTCTCGTACTATCTATTATTGCCCAATCATCAGTACCGCTTGTTTTCTTAATCATAACAAAAGCTGGTCTAAATCCTAATGTCTGTGCGTTTCCTGAACCACCTGAACCTGTATAGCTTCCAAACTTGCTGTAGCCTGATACACTATGGAACGCATATGCTACATATGTGTGTCCACTATGATTAACTTTTGTATTTGTTCCTAGAGTAACTAAACTATTTGTTGGACTTGTGTTATTCCAATATGAAGTTTCTCCTGTATCTGCTGCTGCTGATAAATCTAAAAATGCCGCTGCTGTATTTCCAAGACTTGTATGAAAAACTTGCCAAGAATTAGCATTGCTTCTATCTTTGACAATAACTACTTCAGGAGTTGAACTGAGTCCGTGTCCTATTGTTGCATTACTACCTGTGCCTGTATAGGTAACTATAGATTGCCCATATGTAGGATTGGCTCTGACTTGTGAACTAATAGTACCACTTGTATTAGTAGCAGTAGTGTTACCCATATCCCAACCCCAAGCTACAAATGTGCCACTATTTTTATTAACAGAATAATTACCAGAAGAATCATCTTTAACTGTAAACCCATCAGAACTAAAAACATCTAATCCTTTATCAACACTTGTCCAGTCTGCTTCGGCAGAAGTAGCATCTGTTACTAATCTTTTATGTACACCCCTAACTGCATCAAATACAACATTACTGTCAGCATTTGACCTTTGTTTTATCCAAACTAAATCTGGACTAAATCCATAGCCTGAAACACTTTGAGTACCACCATTACCTTTATAAGTAACACAACCAAAACCAGTTGGTGTATCAGCACCCATATCCCAGTTCCAAGCTACGTGATTACCCGAACTATAATTAACTGAAGGGTCAGTACCTACTGAAAACCCATCAATATTTCTTGCTGTTACAAAATTTCCACTTGTGGTTTCTGCATTGGTTAAATTTGAATATAAAACACTACTTTGTCCTCTTACAATATCACTTAAAACGTGATTGTCAGCGTGACTTCTCATTTTAACCCAAGTTAAATCAGGCTTAAACCCAGTACCGCCTATATAATGTCCATAAGTACCATTACCTTTATAAGTAACCGTACTAAAGCCTTCTACTGTATAGTCTTGTTTAAACGGTAGGTAGAATCCATTAGTACCATAAGTGCCTGAATACTCTATAGGCTTCCATTCATTGTAAGTACCTGTTTCTCCAAAGTCTGATGGAGTTAAGGCTTGACCGTCTATGAAGTTTACTTCTGCTAGGTAGCCATCATAATAATTTGCCGAAGCACCATAAACTACCCTACTTGCAATATTATGTTCTTGTGCTTTATTAATTCCATACTCAAAGTTTTGCGATGGTAAATCTGTAGATGAAAATGTTTGTTGTGTTCCATTTACATAAACTTTAACTCTATTTGTGTTAGTACCTTGTGTTGTATCTATTGCAACTACTATGTGCATCCAAGCACTAGGGTCACGAAAGATAGCATTTGTAACTGCTGTGTTACCATCACCCCAAGTTAAAACAATGTTACTACTTGTTCCACTATCTAATCGAATACCAAAATGGTCATCTTCTGTTAAGTCACCTGCTATAGCAGTAAAAAATAACATATGCGTAGCACTACTGTTACTTCTTTTAATCCAAGCACTCCAAGTCCAAGTTCTACGATTACCTGCACTAGCAAAAGTTTTACTTAAATATGTAGAACGACCATCTTCAAACTTAAGACTCTGCTCTAACTCGTAGTCAGTAGCACCACTAGGTATTGCAGTTGATTGTATTAATGCCATATTATCCTATGTGTAAACAGCAGAATTTGTCATGTAAACATTTGTACCATCGGCAAAATAAGAAAGCAAATATGTTCCTGCTGTTGATACTGTAGCCAAAAGATTAGCATCTACCTTAGTGTTAGCGTGTGCTGATACTGTGTGACCACCCGAATTAACAAGAAGTATGTTTCCCGATTGTGCAACAATGTTCGTAAAGGTTAATGTAAAGTTACCTGTTGGAGTACATTTGAAGTTGTTACTAGCAGACATACTAAATGAGCCATCATTGTCTGTAGTCATTGTGCCTACTGCACCGCCTGTTACTGTAACTCCGTTTGCGGTTGTTTCAATTTTTTTAGCATTGTTATGATAGAGGTCTACTGCTCCATCTTGAGTAGCAGATAACATTGTTTCGTTGTTAGCATCATTTAAAAATTTAAAAACAGTTGCTCTAGCTTTTAATTCACCTGTTTTGTTATGTAAATAAGTATCAGTACCATCGTGATATATTTGTAAATCACCATTAGAACCTGAACCAATTTCTAAAGAAACATTATCACCAAGTATTAAATCACCTGTCATAGTGCCACCTGCTTTTGGTAAGGCACTAGCACTTGCTGTTGTAGGTGCGCCAGTTGACAAAGTGTAAAGACTAATCCAAGCATTATTACTTGCGTTTCTAACTTTTAATAAATCGTTACCAGTATCTGCCCAAACCATATACGCATATTTAGTTGCAGGTTCAGAGCCACTACTGTTTTGACTTACAATTGCTGAAAATAAGTTGTTTAAGTCTGAACGAGTGTTAGCACCAGTTTGGTTTGCTATTACATAATCATGTGTTGCCATAAATATTCCCCGTTAGTTTGTTGTATTTTATCACTATTTAATAACCCCTCGCTACATAGTTAAACTCATGGTCGTGATAACTAGCACCATGTTGCACACCTATAGTAAATCCAGTTGCTGATTCATTTGTAATTACAAGATTATCGTTTGAGTGCATATCAACGATTGTTATACCTAAAGATGGTGTAATCTTAAATGGGCTATCATATGTCACATTTACTGCACCTGTACCAGTTTGTAATCCTCTTTGCCCTTGCACTCTGTCAGGAAAGTCTACACTAACATTTAAACCTGTAATGTTTATTTGATGTGTTGGGTCACCTGATTTTGCAGTTAATTTAAACTTTAACGCTCTTGCTCGTGTATCGGCTACAACAAATTTTGCCCAATCTGTCCAAGTTGGACTTGATGCAGGGTCATCATTTGTACTTGCAATATACAAATCACAGTTTATATCGTTTGGAACATTATCAAAATCTGCCCATGTGTCCATATAATTTGTTCTTGCGTCAATTGTGTCACCCGAAGTAAATGCAGTAAAGACTATTTGCCCAGTAACTCTTGATGTAAAAACGCTTCCTAAATCAATATAGTTATCAAATTCATATGTACCGCTTAAATCTGTACCACCCATTGCATCTATATAACCCCAAGTGTCAAAGTTTCCAACAAATGAATCCCACAGCGTATCAGCTTCAAACTTTAAAAGATTATCAACAGCTATTAAATTTGTTTTATTACCAGTAAAGTTTGGGTTTTGTGTAGATGTCACGACTTGATTCATAGGCACAATATTAGGCACAGAGGTACTAATAAATGTAGATACACCAGTTGATTCATTACCCGTAGAATCTACAAATTTAGCCATATATGACCCTGCTAAAAGTGGCAATACAGCATTTGTGTTATGACCTGCAACAGCAGTACCTATGTCTGTTGATGATGACCAGTTTGCATTATTTGTTAAACTACTATGTCTAAATCTTACATTTCCACCAACTCTTACATCTAAGTCATTGGCTAAATCCCAAGATAGATGAGCATAACCACCTAGACTAATAAATGATAAATTTTGTACATTTTCAGGTGGTGTTGTAAGACCTGCAACCGTAAAGTTGCTTAATGTTAAATAATCTGAACTAACACCAATTGTATTGACTGCTCTAACTCTAAAATCATGTAACAACGGGTCTACATCGTCAAGCCTAGCACTCGTGCTTCTTGTGGTAGTTAAAACGTTATATGTACTATCTGAACTCAGTTTCCACTCTACATTGTATTCTTTTACAAAAACATCTGCACTTGCTGTCCAATTAAGGTCAACTCGCACTTTCACACCTGCTGAACCAATAGTGTCGTATAAAGACTCGGTAGCTGTAAGATTACTTGGTGCAACAACAGTTGTTAAATCAGGTAAGTTTGCATTTGGTGATGTGTCGGTTACTGCAATCGTTCCAAAGTCATAAGCATTTGCATCATATTCTAAAAGACTAACTTTAACTTCGTCTGTGTTTTGTATTCTAATTTTTATAACTCTAAATTTCTTACCACTCCCACCATTTAATGTATCCCAAGACGGTGTTGGATGTTTAACATACACCACATCACCTACTTCACATCTAAGTGCTTCTATAGTTGAGTTAAACTCTACTGTCATTTGCTGTCTTGATTGATTTAGATTAACAGTAGCTATCATTTTTGCTCTGTCAATATCTGATGTAAATGGCAATTCAATTGCTTTTTCTAATAAAAGACCGTTATCTTGTGTTCTTAGTGTTGGTGAATCAACAACTGCAATATCAGGTTGCCATTGCCTTAAAGGGTTAAAGAAATTAGCATTAATTCTGTTATATTGTACTTGTTTGTTACCTAATCCTATGTTCCATGTGCCAACAATATTATCTTCAGAAAAAGTAAATACAGCAGTTTCTATTTTGTCTAAAACTAACTTATATTTGCCACCAGTAAATATTAAAAACCCTCTACAAGAAGTTAAAAGTTTTTTAAGAATTACCATTGAACCGCTCTGTGTGTTGACTACACCATCACAGCTATATCTTTTTTTACTTACACCGCCTATTGTCACATTTTCATCACAATAATTAGCACTAGCAGTAAAAGAAGTATCATCTATTTGAGATGCAGGAATACCCCTTCCATATCTTTCATTTGTTAAATAATCTCTTATACATAATGCAGGATTGTCACTCCACGCTGTGGTACTTGTTCTAGGGTCATAAACCTTAACACCTTTGACATCTGCTGTTATAGTTGGTAAACCGCTTGGAAACGCATCTTGGTCAAACTCTAGCTTGACATATAAATACGCTGTACCTCTTAATCTGTGGTTTGATGTCCAATTAGAAACCGCACCACTTAAACCTGTGTCTACTGTTTGGTCATCTGCACCTGTGTGTGGTGTAATTGTTACTTTGTTGTTAAACCTAGCATCATTGTAAGCAATATCGTTTAAATAATACTGTGTAAAAGAATGTATCTCTCCTTCTCCAACAGCTAATACTATATGCAAATATTTATTATCTGCACCACTAACTTCCATAAACACACGAGTACCACCGACTCTGCGTGTGCCATATATCACAGGAATACTTGCGTTGTTTGACGCTTTGTTAATTAACAGTCCACTAGCTGTAGCCTCAACTGTTTCATTAGCCAAATCGGGAGTATCAGTTAATGCACCTGATACCGCACCTGCTACAACTGCCCCTGCTGTAGCACCAATAACTGTAGCAACTGCACCTGCACCAATTACTCCTGCAACTACGCCAGTTACTGCTGATGTAACTGCTGAGCCGACAACTGCTGTAACTAAGGTGACTGCCATCTAACTACTCCTTTAATGTTTGGCACTTCTTTTAAATCTACAGGAACTACCCCATGTTCTTCAGTCACTATTGCAATTTTTGAGCCTAAACAAACTGCAACACTTCTCCATTTTTTAGCATGTGCTAGACTTTGCTCCATAATAATAATATCGCCAGTTTGTATAAATTGTATGTCTATTCTTTTATATCCCCATTTCAACAGATGCTCATATATATCACCATTTTTTTTTGCCCACTTCCATGCTGACTTTTGGTCATGCCATAAACCTACAAAATCTTTTCTTTTTTCTGAGTCGTGCATAATATCAATGCAACCAAGAGTAAACAACGGGCAATCATTCTCACCAAACTTAAAAGGTAAACCCATTTGACTTTCAACATAAGCATGTAGTTGTTGTTCTTTATCAGGGTTCATGATTGACCCCATGTAATATCTTTTACAATTTCTGAGGCAAACTCAAAGCCTAAGTCACCTGCAAAATATACTTGCTGTTCTTCGTTGTTAGTATGTCTACCAGTGTTTCTTGAAAAATCTACCCAAGAGTTTGTAGCTGTTACTGAAACAACTGACTTGCCACTATTAAATTCTTCGGTTATTGATGGCTTATCTATGCGACCTTCAAAAATTAAAACAGGATTTGATATAAGAGCATAACTTGTGTCTAAAAACGCAGTATAGATTTTTACAGGTCTGTCAATATATTTCTGTGTTAGAACTTTTCCAATCCACACTTTATCAACACCTGACAAAGCAATAGTAACCTTACTCACCATTACTTCTACCGTTTCTTCAATATCTGTAAAAGACAAAAAGTCATATGCACCAATGTAATTGTTACTATTGTATGTTATATTTTTGAATGAATCGTTCATGTATAGAGTTTCGTTTTCAAATGAAATCTCTACTAAGTGTACTGGTCTGTTAGCTTCCTTGACAACTTCGTTTTGGAAAGCTGTTGTTGAGCCTCTGTCCATTATATGACCTCGACTAAGTCTATTTTATAACCCACAAAACCATTAGTTGATACGGACATTTCTTGTAAATCTGTCGTAAATGCAACTGTAAATGGCACAGAGTTATAAGTTATTGCTTCATTATCTGCAACAGCACTCAATAATGGTGGTTCAATCACTAAGGATGTGCCTGAATCGGCAGTTAATGTATAAACCTTGTCATGACCTGCAAATTTTAAAAAATCCCCTGCTTTAAGCGTTCCTGTTAATCCATCACTTACAATTGTTGTAGTGCCAACTGCATAGCCACCTGAATTATTTACAAGTAGAGTTCCAGTAGCTGTTCCACTTGTGTTTCCATAAACAGGTGGAATAAAAGTAAATGTATTAAATTGTCCTTTTTGTAATTGAGCAAATGCCCACACAGGAGCAAATTCTGTTCTATTTAAAGGTGGATAACTTGCTGATATAAGCCATCTTTGTCCACCTCTTTGTCTTACTTGTCTTTTTAAGGACTGAGTGACACTTGTGAAAGTAGGGGTTATACTTTTTATTGATATTGAACTTGGAACTGGTGTTGTTGGAAAACTCATATTAATACCTGCTGTCCGTTTCTTTCAAATGCTTGTCTAACCACACCAACAATTGTAGGTGCATTTTCAACAATGACTGTACCTGCTGTTCTTGGGTCTAAAGCATTTACTTGTGGTGAATATGTTACATTAATAACTGTACTGCCACCTATTTGATTGTTTGGTACTATATCTCCTGAACTTTTAGGTACAAATAACTCTGCACCTCTTTCACCAACCATGTAAGGCTGACCTGCATTTACATTACCACCATTTGCTCTTGCTAATGGTTTACTTGATGTTGATACACCCGAAGTACCAGTAATTGCACCGCCAAACATATTAGCTACTATTGAACTTAAACTACTTGCTAATGGTCTAGCAATATTGTATTTAATCATTTCAGAAGCTACTTGTCTGAATATGCTTTTAACAACATCTTTAAATGTCATCAAACCTTGCGTCATTTTCATTATTGAATCTTCTATTGTGGTAGCTAAACCATCAGCAAATTCTTGCTGTTTTTCTTGAGCATCGGCAACAGCTTCATTGATTTTTCTTATTTTTTCAGCCATTGCTACAGCCTGTATTGAGTTTTTGTCCATATGATTACCAATTGAATCAATTATTATTGGTAATTTTGTAGCCTCTATAACAACATCTTTATAACCTTTATGTAATATTTCTAAATTTTTGGCATAACTAAAAACTTCATCACCACTCGTATCAAAAAATAAAGGTTGGTCAAATCTACTAAATACATCATCTAAAGTTACTACTTTATTAATTATTTTGTCAAGAACTTCATTTGATTCATCAAGACTTGCTTTTATTCCAAATCTATCAACTTCTCCACTAGCAGTTTGTAAGGTTTCGTCTAAATCTTTAAAAGCATTTTTAACTCCTCGAACTGCGTCTTGTCCTCGTTTACCATTTTTGTCTAGCATGGTAAACCCTTCTGTCATACCAAAAGCATCTTTATCCATTTTTGATGTAGTGGCATCTAATTCTTCTACAGATTCTAAGATTCTATCTATTGCAAATGCTATTGCATTTAAACTTGCAACTACAAACAATGCTCTTTTTCCACCTAAAAAAGCTAAGACAATTCCAGTATTTCTTACCCATTCAGGTAATCCTAAAAAATGTCCGATTAAATTTCCTACTCCTGTTCCTATTGTTGTAATGGCTGTACCAAAATCTCTCATTGCTTCTTTTGTTTTTTCGTCTTTAAATGCTTCTGTAATTTTAAGAACCGCATTACTTGTTGCTTCAAAAACTCCTGCGTCTGCTACTACAAGTTTTAATTCTCTAAAAGCATCTGACATCATAGATACTTGACCTTGATAAGTATCTTTTAGTTCTTCGGTAGCACCTTTAGCAGTTGTTGTGCCATCTCTAAAGAGTTTTAGAATATGTTGTGATGTTTGCTCTGCTGAATATTGAACTCCTTCTTCAAAACCAAGAAATGCTTTAACTCCTCGTTCTCTAAATAAATCAGCAGCAGATATGCCACCTGCTAATGCTCTTTGCAATTGACCTGCTGTGGCTTCAAAAGATAATCCTGAAACTGCTGCGATGTCACCTGTAATTGATAATAGTTCGTTTAGTTGGTCAACATCATCTGCAACTGTTAATAATAAAGGTGATGCTCTTTCAATGTCCTCAAGTGAAAAAGGAACTTGAGAAGCAAACTTTGTCATTGTTTCAAAGGCTTTTGCGGAATCTTCAGCACTACCAGTTAAGAATTTAAGTCTAACTTGTAGGCTTTCAACTTCTGAGGCTGTGGTTATAATTGATTTGACTAATGCCCCTGCTCCAAGACCCAGTAAAGCACCTTGCATGGACATAATTCGATTTTTTACATCACGAGCAGATTTACCAATACCAGTGATGGCTCGTTTTGCTTTGTTAGCACCCGTGACTGCACCTCGTGGGTCAACTTTTACTCCGAGGTTTGCGATTTGATTAATTGCCATCTTTATCCTTTAATTGGAAGTAGGCAATCCATCCGTTAAACTCCTCAACTGTTATAGCATCAATTTCTGCTACAGTCTTGTGTAAGCGATTCGCAAGTTCATACTTTCCTTTTAACTCGGAATCGCTTATTAGTTTCCCGACATTTCATCAATAGTGTCTGCTACCGATATTTCACCTACAACTCGTACTATTACCGTTGGGTCAACATGATTCATTAATGTAATCTTATCTTCAATAGAAAACATCTTTGAGCCATCTTTATTTAAAGCCTTTAATATTAAGGTTCTTACCATAAACTCAATATCATCTTCTTTAGCGTGTTTCCAGAGTTTCTTTTTCTCGCCCATCGTAAATGGTGTTGCATATACTATAGCATCCCATTCTTCCACTTCAATTGCTTTTGTTTCTAAGCTATCAAAGTGGGATTTTGCGTTATCAAGAACACTCATACATTACACAGTTGCCCAAGTAACAACACCGTTTGACTCCCAAGAAAAAGAGGCTTCAACCATGCCATCCATTGTAGCACTTGCATCTTGCGTAGTAATAATTGCTGACACACTTGCAAAGTAATCTCCACTATCAGCACCTTCAGGATATAGCTTCAATGCTACTTCACTACCTGCTTGCATTGCAATTTGTCCGGTAGCGTCTGTTTCATCCCACCAACAACTCAAAGAGCCACTAGCTGATGTCAATGAGGATTTTCTAGTTCTTGCAGTATCACCCATTGCTGTATCATCAATTGTTTCAGCAGTTTCAGAAAGACTCCAATCTCTTACCTCTGCTACTGTGTTAGTACCTACTTTAACGAGTCCTTCTGACCCTTTATGATTCGCCATCTGATTTCTCCTTTGACTTTGATTTACTTACAGGTTTTTCAACCCACCCATTTTCTTTCATTTGCTCAACCTTACTAGGATGAGGTATTACATAATCTTTGCCACCGTTAGGTGGATATAATTTTACATCGTTTTTACTCATGAATCTCTCCAATAAGGAACATCTACATTAATCTGATGCCATTTGTCATCAGTACCCACTGTTGTTAGACTTGCTACATCACAACAAACATCGTTAAACTTTTCTGACTCAAAGATTGCTGAAATGGTGTCAGCGTAACCTCTTGCCACATTCGTACCTGTTTTAATCGGTACAAAAATTTGTATATTTATTATACCATTATAACGCTTTGCGTAATTTATGGCTCTGTATTCCGTATCACCATTCAGTATATTAAATCGTACCCATGAAGCGTTGTTTGGTTCTTCAAAAGCAACATTACCCCATGCGATGGTTGTAGTTGTCCAGTTGGTGTTAAACCTTCCTTCAATGTTAGCTCTTTCACTAGCGAACGACATTTCTAATACTCCTTTGAACTTCATTCATTGTTAAATTGACCATACCATTTGGTGCTTGTTTACTTGAACCGTTTTCAAGTTTACTTATGTATGGCAAATTATTTGTTATATATATTGGTCGTTTGCCTGAACCTTCAGGTGGATGAACTAAAGTAAATGTTGTGTTATTTGTTATTGTCGAATTAATACTACCGTAGCCTAGCATCCAGTTTGCTTTTGCTCGACCTGTGTCAACTGGTGTTTTTTGAGTAACACCTTTGTAAACCTCAAAAGCTAACTTACGCACAACTGTTTCCAATTCAATGTCCATGCTTTTGGCAAATCTATTTAAGTCAACATTAAAAGAAGCAACACTCACCCTAGCCTCACTAAATTAAGAGTGTAAGATGCTTTTACTGAATCTGACTTAATATTATTGATTGAGTATATTTCACTATCATAAGTTATTGTGTCTGCTGTATTTGGCTCAGTTGAACCTGAGTTTAAGTCTTTACTTGCAAACATAACTTGCAAATCACCAGTAAAGTCTTTTTCCTTTGTGTTGCCATCAACCTCTCCGCCTAAAAATTTAATAACCGCAGGGATTGTGTAAGATGTTTCAGAGTTAGCAACTGCACCTGTTCCTACATTATAGGTGCTTGATGTTTTGTGTTTATATGTTATTGTTTCAGTAATGTCATCTAATGTGACAAAAGCTGATTCAACTAAATTTTGTATTGTCGTTCTGTAAGGCATCTATGACCTCACGACTGCAACAGAACCAAACTTGGCTCTAGCGTAAATTGTTCCCCAACCTCTTAGCATTTCTTGAACGATGTCAGGCATTACACCTGCTGTATCTGATTTGTCAAAGTCTAACTCAATATCTCCGACTTTAATAGAACTCAGACCTTTACCTTCAGCATTAACTGTCAAATCTTTAGCTAGTAGATGACCTGCAAACTCAGCAGTTGCGTTTGCTATCTGTACTGGTATGGTAGTAGATGAAACAGAAATACCATCATAGTAAACATCTGTCCTACCCCAACCTAATGCCTGTGTACTTGTTGCTCTAGTTCCTGACCATGCACATTTCTCGTCAAGGATTCTAGTAGCCATTTTTAATGCTTTTTCTTTGTTAGCAGTTGAACCTGCATCCCAAGTTGATGAATATAAGTGATTTGAAAAGTAAGCGTCTGCTGTTGCGACAGTTATAAAACTATCAGAGTTAGCACCATTTACCGTTGCATCTAATGACATAATTACTCCAGTAAACCCCCTGCCCGAGAGCAGGGGATAAGATAAAAACTCTTAGTCGAGAATACCTGTCATTAACGCTAATCCCTTGTCAGAGAATAGAGCAAGACCGTTGTACCACTTAACACGAGTGATTGTTTCATCTTTAGTTTCAGAAATACCTGCTTCTTCGACTTGGATACCTGCTGAACCACTTGCAGTCAGTCCTGAGATACCGTGCATCATAGAACCATCATCCAAAGTACCCATGATTACAGAAGTAGCTGTTGAAACATTACCCTGTGTTTGGTCAATTGGAATATAGTCGTTACGGTAGATTGGAACACCTCTGTAAGCAGGAAGTGTTTTTCCACTTGGCAAAGTAACTGTTTCACCGATACCTGCTCCACCTAATGCTCTAAGTAGTGCCATGTATGAACGAATAGTTCTAGCGTTCATCATAATGTAGTCGATTTCACCGTCTTTGTCTGTAACTTTGTCCATGCACTCATCCATTTTCGCAAATGAAAGGTTAGAACCGTTTGTTGCACTTGCTACTTTTTGACCTGCTGATGCTAGGTTAAGTAGACCGTCTAGCTCGTTGCTTGAACCAGTACCAGTAATCATTTTGTCTTGGTAAGCACGACCCAAAGCCTTAGCTTTAGAAGCTACTTGCACAGCTTTTTGGTTATTGATGTTAGAGCGAGTTGCTTGTATCAATCCGTTTACTTCTGCATCACCTACAAGAGTGGTTAATGAAGTTGTAAGTTGAGTGAAAGTAGCAGCAGCTTTTCCGCCTGAAATAGCAGTTCCTACAGTTGTCCACTGTGAGGCTCCAAGTGCATTCTCTCTGTTATACGCTAAAGAATTACCTTCAATCCCTGCAAATGGTAATACTTCATAAAAAGGGTTTACAGTAATGATATTTTCAATCACTCCTGCAACCAACATATCTTCCGATAATTTAGCTGATTCAGCTAGTGTAACTGATGCCATAATTATGACTCCTATATAAAAAAAAATATTGCCCCTAGTATACAGGGCAGATTAAACAAATCTACTACTGTATGCCACAGGCAATAAAGTAGGGTCTAACTATCTCCGACAGCTAATATGGGTATTATAAACCTATTTTGCAAAGCCTTGTTCTAATTTTTGTATGGCAGTTAGATTTTGTTTAGCCACACCATTAGGTCTTGCATTATGTTTTGAGCCTGAACCTGAAGAAGCTTTAAATAAATGTGGTGCTATATCCATTTGTGATTTAACCCATTCATTAACACTCATTGGCTCACTTGTTCCGTGTCCAAAAATAGTGTTTCCTTGTGCGTCTGTAGGAACTGCTTTTCCATCTTGCAATGAAAACACAGACTTAGACCTTAGTAATATATCATCCATACCAGTTTCAACAACACCTGCTTTTACAGCAGAATCTCTTACAGCGTTGTCTATAACTAATTTGGCTAACTGGTCTTGTAGTGAAGCGTTCACTTGGTTGGTTTTTTCCAGTTCAACATTGTGTACCTCTCTCATCTGCTTCGTTTTCTCTGCAAGTAACTCGTCAATCTTACCTGCATCAATGAGTTTTTTTTCTTTCATTGCTTCTTGCTTACTTTTCATATCGTTGTAAGCTTCAACATCAATGCCTTCAAACTTACTTGTTAAGGCTTCCATGTCTTTCATTAGTTTAACATTATTAGAACGGAACTCGTCTAATTTTGATTTGACTCCTACATACTCTTCTTCAGAATATGTTTTTACTTCAGTTGCTTCTTCGCTCATATATAACTCCGTTATATTAAAAAATGACTCTGTCGATACGCATTTTAGCACAACTTTTTAGGAGGCACAAAAAAAGGGTAAGACCTCAACCTTACCCTTCGTATTATTTATTTGATTATAAAAATATATCGTTTAATAGTTTTATGTCTTTACCGTAAGTCACATCGCAACCTGCTTTTGCTAATGCTTCGTAATAGCGTTTTGCATCTTCGTATGTGAAATATATTGGCTTGTCATCAAAGTCTTTCAATTCTTCTCCGTCAAGTTCAATTGTATATTCTTTATTATTTTTCATTTTATTTCCTCTTTTAGTTTAAAAATGTAAGTTTAATTAACCTTACAGCCTTTAGTATACGCCTTTAATTCGTATAGTCAAGTTATATTTAAACTAAATTTTGTTCTTTATTTCTTCTAAAGTAAGAGGATTGCCTGACTGATTGACTAAATCTTTAAAGCCAATCTTACCTTCTTTCCATAGCTTTTGTTTCTCAACACCTAAAACCTCAACCTGAAAAGCCTTTGATTTACCACGAAGCCATTGCTCATAGTTTTTGCCACCTGACACCTGTCCATCCATACTGGCTCTTGTTGATTCAGGAACTTCTGCAAACTTTCTTTTTGCACCTAACTCTTCCCAACTCTTAGTTACTGGGACTTGTGTGCTTCTACAGTTCCAATGTGCAGTTGAGCCAACAAAAGCTTTATTATGACCAATAGGTTTGTAGTTTAAATCCCATTGCAAACCATCAAGAGCCATGCATATTTCAGATGTTCTATTATCAAATGTTGCTGACCATTCAATTCCTTTAATGATGTCTGAGTTATTTTGATATGTATCAAGCCTTGATGTATTGGCTACCGTTTGGATTGAACTTCTAACCAATGCATCTGCACCACGGTATTGTGAATATAACGCACCATCTTTATATCGGTTTAGTTTTGTGCCAACCAAAGTTCCAACAATTTTATCTGTAGGTAAGCCTTGCAACATACCCATTCGGACTGTATCTTCAAACTTGCTTTGGAATTGGTCAGTTCTTCTCGACCACCATTGTTTTGTTGGAGCACCTTCAATTAATGTGTCAGAGGCAATATTTTTAAGCATGGTTTGACTCATGCTTGGTTGTATTACATTTGCTTTAATTGAGGTGTTAATTGCTGAAACAGTTTGCAATTCAGATAGTTCAGCAACTTCAGTCAATATAACAAGCTGTTCTTTAGATATATCTTTATAGGCTGTGGTTATTGTTTCTCGAGTTTTTTTCAACAAAACTTTTAACTTTTTTTGCTTTGTTTGTTGTCTCACAGCTTCAGCAACACCTGAATCTCTTAATTCAGCAACTAATTGTCTTTCAAGTTTTTTTAGTTGCTTTATTATTTTTCTCTGTACGGTTGCCTCGTACCTTTGTATATCTACAGCGTACCCTGTTATCTCGTCTAGTATCTTTTCATTTGTATTCACTGTTCATCAATTGGTTTATCACTTAACCATCCGTCACATAATTTTGGATATTCACTAGAACACATTAATGGGTCGTTATTGTCATTAATTAAATCAGGTGGAATAATCAATGGATTATCTTTAATAATAAAGTCCCATTGGTTATCAGTAAACTTGTTTGTTAATGCACCACAGCCACTTAATAACAACGATAGTGCTAATATTTTGCAATGGTTTCTCATCTTTTAATCTAAATTCATTGGGTTTTGTAAGTCAATCCTGTCTCTTTCATCTTCCACAGATACTTCGTCAGGCAATATTTCACCTTTCTTCATATTGTGTAAGAATGTTTCATGACTTATAGCACCTGACTGCCAAGCACTCATCAATGCAACCAAATCCTCAGACTCAATCTTAGTGTCAACAAAGTCGGTGTTGAGTGCAACCTCTATATCGCCACTCACCCCTTCCCACTCTGCCATAATGCTTAGTGCTTTTGATATACCTTCTTGCACTGATAGGACAGCACCAACTAATACTGATGCTTCAGAGTTTTGCCTTAATCTTAGTGACTCAGCCGACTCGACACCGTTCTTTTGAGTCTGTAATAAACTTGCACCAAGACCTGCCATAATTGAACGCTTCTCTTCCACAGCTTTTTCAAGAGCCTGTAATCCTTGTCCTGTGAACTCAAGATAACCTGCTTTACTTGATGAATCAGGTAATATCCAAGCAGAGCCTGAACCAATCCTCAACTCACTATCACCGTCAATACCAGTAACATATGGTGTTGGAAGTGCTGTAAAGTGTCTACCATGCTCAAGGTCTGCACTTGTACGGTACATTGATAGGTTAGTATCAACCAAAGACATTAGAGGTGGTTGTGTTGGATTCATATTTAACTCATTACCACTAATTGCAACAAATGGTATGTCATC
>Ga0181388_1000294_pt1 | contig 17317 bp, 18 predicted proteins | sample 11SPOviralmetaG_FD_130120 | JGI IMG/M metagenome (GOLD analysis project Ga0181388, IMG submission 130120) | Marine viral communities from the oligotrophic San Pedro Time Series (SPOT) site, San Pedro Channel, CA, USA - 11 SPOT_SRF_2010-05-17 | ecosystem: Environmental > Aquatic > Marine > Strait...
GTTTAGAGCTATAGAATCCCCTTACAAGACTATTATGTTTAACGCTGGGCTAAATCCAGAGATGAGGGTGAACGAAGGTCTTGGTATTGACGTAACAACCGGTAGAACTGTTGATATGGTGGAAGCTGGTATTATAGATCCAGTATTAGTAACTAAGTCAGCCCTCAAAAATGCAGTGAGTGTTGTTATGACTATTGTATCTGCAGATTGTGTAATATCAAACGCTAGAGCAGATGAAAGCAATTAATTACTACTTAGTTGTAGAGAAGATCAAGCAAGAACCTAAGAAGATCGCGGGACTTATCATAACAGAGATGAACGACGAGGAAGGTAGATACTCTAAAGCTAATGTCATCTCAACTGGTAATCTAGTTGAGGGTGTAAAGGACGGTGATGTTATCACCTATGACAAGCACGCTGGTAACGATATTACCTGGAATGACAAGGTTTACAGAGTTATTAAGATTAATGATATAGTTATCGTAGAATGATACGAGACGCTAAGGATTTAAAAGATTTAGCATTACTGAAGTATTACAGGCTCGTTAGAAAATGGGCTTGTAAGACTTACGGTATTATGGAGGCAGATCTTGAGCTACTTATATTCTTAACACATCAAGGTAGGTTTAATAGGCAAGAGTTTAAAGACGGTGAGTACATATACTCTTGGGATAAGAAGCGTTGGGATAGACTTAGGCAAGCTGGTTGGATAGAACCTTGGAGACATCGCAATAGAACTACGATAAAATACACTATTTATAAAGTGTCCTTCAAGTGTGATCTTTTAGTAAGTAGAATCTACCGCATACTGATGAGTGAAGAAGATATACCTACTCATGAAAAAAGTGCGTTTTATAAAAACAAATCATACACCGACAAAGTCTTCAATAAGGCTATTGACGATATGATAAAAGATAAAGACAGATAATGGCGTTTAAACTAGGTGGAGAGAAAAGAAGCTTTAAGAACCCTAAAGACAATCAAATATTTCGTAAGAAGCTAGGCGATGGTATTATGGGTGAGGCTAACGACGATGGATCAATATACATCGACAAGAGCGTGCCTGAGGATATGGTAGGCTATGTAGCCACTCATGAAATGCAACATCAAACAGACATGAAGCTTGGTAAGACAACTTACGATGATAATGCTGTTTATCACATGGGTCAAGTATGGCCAAGAGGTAACGGATATATAATGGACCCAAATACAGGTAAGAAATTTGTAGAAGGTGATCCATCACTTCCATGGGAAGCAAATAAAATTTAATATGATAAATAATATACTAGGTGGTTTGTTTGGTAAGGTCGTAGATAATGCAGAAGGCATACTAGACGAGATAATTACCACAGATGAAGAAAGAGAAAAGGTTAAGCTAGAGCTTAAGAAGATAATGCTCGATGCTGAGCGTGAAGCTTTTGCTAAAGAAGTTGAAGATCGTAAAGATGCTAGAGATATGTATAAGGACGATGCTTTCATCCAGAAAGTATTAGCTTCACTATTTACAGTAGCTTATTTTGGCTTGACATATGTAATGTTCCGATACTTCGTTTTAAAAGACGTTGTATTAGGTGATTATGAAATAGGATTTATATCCACTACTTTCGGTGCTATGTCAGCGAAGGTTAATACTATTATAGACTTCTTCTTCGGTGGGAGTTCAAACAAAAACGAACAAGTAAACAAATAGAATAATGGGGAAATTATTTATAGAAGATACGGCGATAGGTAGAATGGGGTCTGTTATCACTACAGGTACGGGTGCTACGACTGGTAGCTTTTACGCTGTGCAGTTTATCACAGACTGTACTCCAACTGCATTTACCTTAGCTGATGGCACTGGTACTTACACTGGTGTTACGTATAAAGCCGGCACTATAGTATATGGTGACATTACAGCTGTGACCGTAGCGTCTGGTGAAACATTCATTGCTTACAAGAAGTAATGTTAGGATTAGGCCTTAGTATATCAAAAATAAATTCGCTAGTTGAAGCTGACGAAAACTTTTGGACAGGTGATGCTTTTGCATTTACGGTAAAAACTGATAATGCAGGTACTTCTAACGATGACCAATTTACAATACCAATAGCTAATAAGAATGTTAACGCCACTATATATTGGGGTGATGATACTACAACAACGCTAACAAGTGCTGATGGTGCTCAAACTGATATAACTCATACTTATTCAAGCGCAGGAACATATAACATTTATATCTTAGAAAGTGCTACAAAAGGGTTTACTAAGATGAAGTTTAATAATGGTGGTGATAAACTAAAGATGATGAATATTGCTAATTGGGGTATTATTGATTTTGATATTGGTAATACATTTTTCGGTTGTTCTAATATGACTTGTACTGCTACTGATGCACCTATTTATGCAGCAGATATTAATCATTTATCAAACACGTTTAGAAATTGTACTAACTTTAATGGTGCTATCGGAAATTGGGATTTAACAAACGCAACAAGTATTGAAGGTATGCTTGATGGAGCTACCTCATTTAATCAACCTTTAGATAGTTGGGATACTAGCAACCTTACAAGTATAAGAAAATTATTTAATGGTTGTACTTCATTTAACCAACCTTTAAACTCTTGGGATACAAGTTCAGTAACATTAGCTGATTTCATGTTTGAGGGTGCAAGTGCTTTTAATCAACCACTTAACTCTTGGGATATGAGTTTAGTTACTTCTATGCAAAAAATGTTTTTTAGTGCAAGTGCTTTCAATCAAGACATAAGTGCTTGGGATTTTGAAGGTTTAACTAACGCAAATGCTTTAGTAAGATTTATTAAAGATAGTTCAATGAGTACAGCTAATTATAGTGCTTTACTTATAAGATGGGCAGCGCAAGATGTTTTAGATAACTTAGTAGTAGATAGTGGTTCAATACAATATTCAGCATCAGCAGCAGCATCACACGCAAGTTTGATAGCAGATGATAGTTGGACAATACAAGATGGAGGGCAAGCATAATAAGTAAAGATATGGCAGATATATTAAAATACCCAACACAAGACACTTGCTTTATTGTTTGGAATAATGATAGAACTATAATAACAGGTTACGGAATAGTAACTCCTGAACAAGTTTTATCATCAGGACAAACTGAAGTAGATACTTATTTAGATAAAGATGAATTCACTACAATATTATCTAATAATGGCATAACATACGAAGAATAATAAATTTTACAATTAACTTAAATTAAATTAAATTATGGCAAAAAGAAAGACGCCGAAGGTGGCTAACCTTAGGAAAGACAAGATTAGTGATGAGCAATTGCAAAGGATGCAATCACTAGTAAAGGCAATAAGCACCACTCAGAATGATATAGGTGTTACTGAAACAAGAAAACACAACTTACTTCACCAGGTATTCGAGTTACAAGATCTACTTGCTAAACTTCAAGAGGAGTTTCAAACAGAGTATGGAACTACAGATATTAGCATAGCTGATGGTAGTATAAACTACAAAGAAGATGGGCAAGCTAATTCGTAAGATAACAATAGGTAAAGATTACAAGATTGACGCCATGCACTACTCTGTTAATCAGGAAGTGTATGGTGGTCATACCATCTGTAATATATTAGAAGAGAAAGACAAGTACAGCATATATATTAAAAAAGGTAGCGATGTTTTACCTTGGAAAGACTTTAATAAAAATATGGCTATATCTGTTGAGTATAACTTAGAATACTAATGCAAGCGCTACACGATTATATTATAAAACCTAAAGGTGGTAGATATAATAACTCTACAGACGTTGACGGTAAAAACTTAATACTAAACACAGAGGTTTTTAATCATCAATACGTTAATAGAGAGGCTGAGGTTTTAGCTGTACCAGCTATTGGAGATACTGATATTAAGGTTGGTGACACTGTTATAGTTCATCACAATGTTTTTAGACGTTGGCATAACATTAGAGGAGAAGAAAAAAACAGTAGGAGCTACTTTGAAGAAGATAAATACTTTGTTACAGAGGATCAAATATTTGCATACAAAGAAAATGATAAGTGGAAACCTTTAAAAGGCTATTGCTTTGTAAAGCCTATCAAGAACAAAGACATGTTTAGCGAAGCTAAAGAAAGACCTTTGATTGGTATAGTGAAATACACTGATGGGTCTGTAGACGTAGGCGATTTAGTAGGTTATGAACCATACAATGAATTTGAATTTATCGTAGATAACCAAAGACTATATAGAGTTTTATCTAACGACATAAATATAATATATGAATATCAAGGAGACGAAGAAGAGTATAATCCAAGCTGGACATAAAGCAGTTGAAGAACTCATCAAAGTGGCTAAAGAGGCTATCGTTGATAGTGGCGATGATATTACTGCTGACAGACTTAAAAACGCCGCTGCGACGAAGAAACTCGCTATATTTGATGCATTCGAAATACTTAACAGAATACAAGAGGAAGAGACGATACTCAATGGAAAAGAATCTGAGAAGAAGGAAGAACGTGTATTTAAAGGATTCGCTGAAGGACGATCTAAATGAGTTACGAGCAGACACTATATAAGATAATTGAACCTGTCAGGTCAAACACCATAAAAAGGCTTAACAAGTCTAAGAAGTGGAAGTATGGCTACGACAAGGAGAATGATATTGTAGTAATATCTAAGACTGGTCAAATCGGTGAGATATACGATATACAAGGTCTTAAAATAGCTCTACCTCTAGCTCCAAAGAATATATATAAAAACGATAAAGACAAGTGGGTTGCTTTCGATCAACCTAAAGAGCTTAGTAAGCTGAAAAGTATATTTGACTGGAAGAACTATCCTGAAGAGCAGAAGGACAAGTGGTTTGACTATATAGATGAAGAGTTTAAACGTCGTGACGATGGGTTTTGGTTTAGTAATAACGGCAAGCCAACTTATATTGTAGGTACGCACTATATGTATTTACAATGGACTAAGATTGACGTTGGTCGCCCTGACTTTCGTGAAGCCAATAGATTATTCTTTTTATTCTGGGAGGCTTGTAAAGCTGACACTAGAAGCTATGGTATGTGTTACCTCAAGAATAGACGTTCTGGTTTCTCCTTCATGTCTTCTGCAGAGACTGTGAATCAAGCTACAATATCAAGCGATAGTAGGTTTGGTATATTGTCAAAGTCTGGTGCTGATGCTAAGAAGATGTTTACGGACAAGGTTGTACCTATATCTATTAACTACCCTTTCTTTTTCAAACCTATTCAAGACGGTATGGATAGACCAAAGACAGAGCTTGCTTATCGTGTACCAGCTAGTAAACTTACTAGACGTAAAATAACATCAAATGAGAAGCTTGAGGAGCTCGCAGGACTAGATACTACCATTGACTGGAAAAATACAGGAGACAACAGCTATGATGGAGAAAAGCTATCACTATTAGTACATGATGAAAGTGGTAAGTGGGATAAACCTGATAACATATTAAACAACTGGCGTGTAACTAAAACCTGCCTTAGACTAGGTAGTAAGGTTATCGGTAAGTGTATGATGGGCTCAACAAGTAATGCTCTTGACAAAGGTGGTGAAAACTTTAAGAAATTATATAACGACAGCGATGTCACAAAACGAAATAGAAATGGTCAAACAAAATCTGGTTTATATGCTTTGTTTATACCAATGGAATGGAACTTTGAAGGATTTATTGATGAGTATGGACAGCCTGTCTTCACTACTCCAGGACGAGATGTTCATGGACCAGACGGTGAACTAATAGACGTAGGTGTAATTGACCATTGGGATAATGAAGTAGATGGATTAAAAGATGATCAAGATGCTTTAAATGAATTTTATCGTCAGTTCCCAAGGACTACAGAGCATGCTTTTAGAGACGAAACTAAAAACAGTCTGTTTAACCTATCTAAGATATACGAGCAAATAGACTACAATGAAGGCCATAGAAACTCTTCTGTTGTAACTACAGGATCGTTTCAATGGGTTAACGGTGTTAAAGACACTCAAGTGTTATTTACTCCAGACCCAAACGGTAGGTTTAAAGTAAGCTGGGTTCCAGATAGAAATCTACAAAATAGAGTGATACTTAAAAATGGAATTAAATACCCAGGAAACGAACATGTTGGAGCTTTTGGTTGCGATAGTTATGATATTAGTGGCACAGTTGATGGTCGAGGATCCAACGGATCTCTTCATGGACTGACCAAGTTTAGTATGGAGTCAGCTCCTGCTAACACGTTTTTCTTGGAGTATGTTGCTAGACCACAGACCGCTGAGATATTCTTTGAGGATATACTAATGGCTTGCGTATTTTATGGTATGCCAATATTAGCAGAGAACAATAAACCAAGATTACTATACTACTTTAAGCGAAGAGGCTACAGAGGGTTTAGTATGAATAGACCAGACAAGATTTGGAACAAGCTATCTACTACTGAAAAGGAAATAGGTGGTATGCCAAACTCTAGTGAAGATATAAAGCAGGCTCATGCAGCGGCAATTGAAATGTACATTAACGATCACGTTGGGATAAAGCAAGAAGGTGATTACGGGACGATGTATTTTAATGAGACGCTGAACGACTGGGCTAAGTTTGACATAAACAAAAGAACAAAGCATGATGCTTCGATTAGTTCTGGTTTAGCTATAATGGCTTGTAATAGGCATTTGTACAAACCTGTAGCTAACAAAAAAAGCAATAAGGTTAACATAAGTATGGCTAGATATACGAACGACGGTTTTTCGTCACAAATAATTAAAAATTAAGCATGGCTGATTCAGTTATAAAAAGTTATTTCCCAAGTCAAGTAGTTAGCGATATTGAAAAAGTTAGCTACGACTATGGTATGAAAGTTGCTAAAGCTATCGAGAGCGAATGGTTTAGTGACGGCTACAATAATAGGTATCTTAACAATCAAAATAATTTCCACAGATTAAGACTATACGCTAGAGGTGAGCAGTCTATACAGAAATATAAAGATGAATTATCTATCAACGGTGACTTATCTTATTTAAATCTAGACTGGAAGCCTGTACCTATCATACCTAAGTTTGTTGATGTAGTAGTTAACGGCATAGCTGAAAGAACCTACGATATAAAAGCTTATTCACAAGATCCGTTTGGCGTTCAAAAAAGAACTGATTACATGGAGGCTATATTAGCTGACATGAGGTCTGAAGAGTTAAACTCTTTCTCAGAGCAAGCCTTAGGTGTGAATATAAGAAACTTTGACAAAGATCAGCTACCTAAAGATGAGGACGAGTTAGCGTTACATATGCAGCTAGATTACAAGCAAGCTGTCGAGCTAGCCGAAGAACAGGCTATAAGTGTTCTCATGGAAGGTAATAGATACGAGCTAACCAAAAAAAGATTTTTTTACGATCTAACAGTATTAGGCATTGGCGCTGTGAAAACTTCTTTCAACTCATCTGAAGGTGTTGTTATAGACTATGTAGACCCAGAGAACTTAGTGTACTCTTACACTGACTCACCATACTTTGAAGATGTATATTACGTAGGTGAAGTAAAAACCATACCTATTAACGAACTGACTAAGCAGTTTCCACACTTAACTCAAGAAGATTTAGAAGAGATAAATAAAAATAGCGCTAGAGACGACGGTAGATATAATACCAGAATGTCTGGCAACAGTAGGTACACTGATAATAACCAAGTGTCGGTATTATACTTTAACTATAAAACGTATATGAACGAAGTATACAAGGTTAAAGAAACAGGTAGTGGTGCTGAGAGAGCTATAGAGAAAGACGACACGTTTAATCCTCCTGAAGATATGGAGGCAAACTTTAGTAAGGTTAGTAAGTCTGTAGAAGTGTTATACGAAGGAGCTAAAATACTAGGTACAGAGAAATTACTCAAATGGGAGATGTCTAAGAACATGATGCGACCTAAAAGTGATTATACTAAGGTTAAGATGAATTATTCTATTGTAGCGCCTAGAATGTACAATGGTAAAATAGAATCATTAGTTAGTCGTATTACAGGGTTTGCTGATATGATTCAGTTGACACACTTGAAGTTACAACAAGTGATGTCAAGACTTGTGCCAGACGGAGTTTACTTAGACGCTGATGGTTTAGCTGAAATAGATTTAGGCAATGGAACAAACTATAATCCACAAGAAGCTTTAAACATGTTCTTCCAAACAGGTTCTGTTATTGGTAGATCAATGACTGCTGATGGTGATATGAATCCAGGTCGAGTACCTATTCAAGAAATATCATCTGGTAGTGGTGGTGCCAAAATGCAAAGCTTAATTGGTACATACAACTATTACCTTCAAATGATTCGTGACACGACAGGACTGAATGAAGCTAGAGATGGTAGTACGCCAGATAAAAATGCTTTAGTAGGTGTTCAAAAGTTAGCTGCTGCTAATTCAAACACAGCGACTAGACATATACTTCAAGCTGGGTTATTCTTAACGTCTGAAGTAGCCGAAGCTTTATCACTTAGAATCTCTGACATTATAGAGTACTCGCCAACAAAAGATGCTTTTATACAAGCTATTGGTGCTCACAACGTGGCTACGCTTGAAGAAATGTCTCAGCTACACTTATATGACTTTGGAATATTCTTAGAACTTGCTCCTGACGAAGAGGAGAAACAGATGCTTGAGAACAATATTCAGCAAGCTCTTCAACAGCAGAATATAGATTTAGAAGATGCTATAGACTTGAGAGAAATAAAAAATATTAAGCTAGCGAATCAATTGCTAAAGATTCGTAGAAAAGAAAAGCAGGAAAGAGATAGAGCTATGCAGCAAGAAAATATTCAAATGCAAACTCAGTCTAATGCTCAAGCCGCTCAAGCCGCTGCGCAAGCAGATGTTCAGAAAAATCAAGCTATTAGCCAAATGGACATGCAAATGGAACAGATGAAGGCTCAGATAGATATGCAGAAAATGCAGCAAGAAGCTGAACTTAAAAAGCAGTTAATGCAAATAGAGTTTCAAATGAACATGCAGTTGAAGCAAGCTGAAGTTGCGGGCATGAAGTCTAGAGAAAAAGAAAAAGAAGATAGAAAAGACGAAAGAACGAAAATACAAGCTTCACAGCAAAGTGAGCTTATAGATCAAAGAAAGACAGGTGGTTCGCCTAAAAAGTTCGAGTCATCAGGTAATGATCTACTTGGTGGATTTGACTTAGGCGGATTTTAACCTAATCACTAATTTATATTTTATATTATGGAAGAAAACAAAAACGACGACAACACTGTCAAAATAGACATGAATAATTTAACACCACAAAATGAGGAAGAGAGCGTAACTAAAGTTGACTTTAGCAAACCTCCTGTGGTTGAAACCGAAACCAATGAAGAACCAGTTAAAGATGACGGAGCTGACGAGGCAAGAGTGGCTGGAAGCGATGAAAGTACCGACGCCGTTGAGAAACAAGAAGAAGTACAGACGGAAGCAGAAGCACAAGAAGCTCCAGCCTTAGAAGAAGTAACTGAAGAAGAGGTTGCAGAAGAAGTTGTGGCTGAAAACCAAGTTGATTTAGAAGACTCTATAGCTGAGGCGGAAGCTACAGGCAAGCCATTACCAGAGAATATTCAAAAAGTCGTAGACTTTATGGAAGAAACTGGTGGCACACTTGAGGATTACGTCAACTTAAATAAAGATTACTCTGATGTTGATAACCTAACGGCATTAGAAGAGTATTACAAAAAGACTAAGCCGCATTTATCGGCTGATGAAATAGATTTCTTAATAGAAGATCAATTTAACTTCGATGAAGATTTAGATGACGAAAAAGATATTAAGAGAAAAAAGCTAGCGCTAAAAGAGCAAGTTGCCAGCGCAAAGGCCTACTTAGACGGGCAAAAGTCTAAATATTATGATGAGATTAAGGCTGGTTCAAACCTTCCGCCAGAGGCGAAAAAGGCTATAGACTTCTTTAATCGATATAACGAAGAAAGCGAGCAGAATAACAAAGCAGCTGAAAAAGCTAAATCTACTTTCTTACAAAAGACCGATCAGGTTTTTAACGACAAGTTCAAAGGTTTTGAATACAACGTCGGAGATAAGAATTATAGATTTAACGTAGGCAATGCTGATGAGGTTAAGAATACTCAGAGCGACATTAACAACTTCGTCAAAAAGTTTTTGGCAGAAGATAATACGATGTCAGACGCTAAGGGTTATCACAAATCTCTATTCACAGCAATGAACGCAGACGCTGTTGCTAAGCACTTTTACGATCAAGGCCGATCAGATGCTATCAAGGATAGTGTTGCAAAAAGTAAAAACGTTAATATGGACCCAAGACAAAGTCATGGTGAAGTAAAGGTTGGCGGAAAAAAGTTTAAAGTGCTAAGTGGTGATTCTTCAAATTCTTTAAAAATTAAAATGAAACGAAAATAATTAACTTTAAAAATTTGAAATTATGGCAGCAGGAACAATAAATACTGCACCTACGGGAACTCCGTCGGCAGTAAAAGCTACGCTCGCTTCTGCGTACGTAGACTTAAGAGACCAAGGTTGGGCTCAACAATATTTACCAGATCTTATGGAGCAAGAAGCTGAGGTTTTTGGAAACAGAACTATCTCAGGATTTTTAGCGCAAGTAGGAGCTGAAGAAGCGATGTCTTCTGATCAAGTACTTTGGTCTGAGCAAGGTCGTTTACACATTCAAGGAACAGGTGCTTTCACAGGTGCTGGTTCAGCAGCAGCAGGGAAAATTACAACTGTTGGAACAACTAACGTACGTGTTGGCGATACTATCGTTCTTACTGGTTTAGTTGGAACAGGCGCTGGCGTTACGACTAAATGTTATGTTACAACTGTAGACGCTGCAAACGCGTTTTTTAATGCTGTACCTTACAACGCTGCAAATTTAGATACTGCTTATGATGTTGATGACACTGTCACTTTCTTTGTTTACGGTTCCGAGTACACTAAAGGTGTTACTGGTAGACTAGAAGGTTTAGAGCCATCATTTGTATCTTTAGAAAACAAACCAGTTATCATCAAAGATTTATACGAAGTATCAGGTTCTGATGCATCTGCAATCGGCTGGATTGAAGTATCTGGAGAAGATGGACAAAACGGTTACTTATGGTATTTAAAAGCTTCAGGAGATACTATGTCTCGTTTCGCTGATTACTGTGAAATGACTTGTATCGAAGGTGAATTAGCTGCTGGCGGTTCTGGTGCTGCAGGTGCTAACTTAGGTGGTACTGAAGGTTTATTCGCTGCAATCACTTCAAGAGGTAACGTTATGGACGGTGGATTTGACTTCAATGACGCTGCTAGTGACAGTTTAGATACCTTTGACTTAATGTTAAAGAGATTTGACTCTCAAGGTGCTATTGAAGAAAACATGATGTTCTTGAACAGACAAGTATCTTTATCTATTGATGACATGCTAGCTTCTATGAATTCTTACGGTGGTAGTGGTACATCTTATGGTGTATTCAACAACTCTGAAGATATGGCGTTAAACTTAGGTTTCACTGGATTTAGAAGAGGTTCTTATGACTTCTACAAATCTGACTGGAAATACCTAAACGATGCTGCGACTAGAGGATCTATCAGCAACGACGTAGATGGCGTTATAGTTCCAGCTGGAGTATCTTCTGTTTACGATCAAATGTTAGGGAAAAACATGAAGCGTCCGTTTTTACACGTGCGTTACCGTGCTTCTCAAACTGAGTCTCGTAAAATGAAGACTTGGGTTACAGGATCTGTGGGTGCTGCAACATCTGATTTAGATGCTATGGAGGTAAACTACCTATCTGAAAGATGTTTAGTGACTCAAGGAGCTAATAACTTCTTCTTATTAAAAGGTAACGAGCTTAGCTAGTAACCAATAATCAATTAATTACCTCACCTTCGGGTGGGGTAATTTTTTTTATTAACTATTATTATTATATATTATTATGGCAAAAAAAATAACACCAAACAAAACAAGTATTAAAGCTAACTCAAAAAAAGTTTTAAATACTGAAAACGTTCAAGCAGTTTACGAAGAGCCTATTGAGGTTAAAACTGTAATTGAAAAACAAAAAACAAAGACACCAAGTGATACTTGGGAGATTAAAGATAGAACTTATATACTTAAAGGTAATCATCAAAACTCGCTATTCTACACTTTAAAGTCATCTTCAATAAAGTGGTTTGATGAAGAAAAAGGCTATGAAAGAGAAATGAAGTATACTTCTAATCAAAAAACACCTTTCGTAGATGAGTTCACCGGTGATGCAAGATTATCTCACATAAGTTTTCAAGACGGAATGCTGTATGTGCCAAAGAACAAACAGACTCTTCAAAAACTGCTTTCTCTTTATCACCCTAGTAAAGGTAAAGTTTATTTTGAAAAAGACGAAGTGAAACAAGCTGTAAACGAGCTTGATATTATGGAGTTAGAAATAGAGGCTTTAGTTGCAGCTAGAGGAATGGATGTAGATATGGCTGAAGCTATTATGCGTGTAGAACTGGGATCTAAAGTATCTAGTATGAGTTCTAAGGAGCTTAAAAGAGACTTGCTACTATTTGCTAAAAGAAATCCAAGCATGTTCTTAGAATTAGCTAATGACGATAACGTACATCTTAGGAATATTGGTATTAGAGCAACTGAAATGGGGATAATAAAATTATCTCAAGACAACAGGACGTTTAAGTGGTCTTCCAATGATAGAAAGCTTATGACTGTTCCTTTTGACGAACATCCATATTCAGCACTCGCTATGTGGTTCAAGACTGATGAAGGCATGGAAGTCTTTACCAGCATTGAAAAGCGATTAAAATAAGTGATTATTTATGATAGCTAGGTCGCCCGAGTGGTGGCTTAGCTTTCATAATAAATAAAACATAATGGCAGTAAACGTAAATACAGTATATCAAAGAGTATTGGCTATTGCCAATAAAGAGCAGAGAGGTTACATAACGCCTCAAGAGTTCAACTTATTTGCTAACCAAGCTCAGATGAAAATATTTGAGCAGTATTTTTACGATGTCAATCAATTTAGCAGGGTTCCAGGTAACGATACTGGAATAGGTGATATGCTAAGTATGCTAGCGGAGAAGATAGCTGAGTTTGAGGTTCATGGAACTTCGGTGGGCTCTGGAACAACTTTACCTGCAGATCTTTACAAAATAATGGATCTATATTATACGGACGCTAGCAGCAATGTTTACCCATTACAAAGAATTACAAAAAAAGAATTTTCTCAGTATAGGCTTTCTAAGTTACCTATAATATCAGGTACTAAACCCGTGTACATTCAAAACTCAACTGGAGTAGTGTGTTATTCAGCGTTGACTAAATCTACTTCTACAGCTATAACTAGCGGTGTGGCTATAGACTATATCAAGAAGCCAGCGAACGCTGTTTGGGGTTATAATGTTATTGTAGGTCAGGCTTTGTATAATAGCTCAACATCAACAGACTTTGAGTTGCACCCTTCAGAAGAAACATCGTTAGTTAACGAGATACTAGAATTAGCTGGTATAATGATGGAAAAGCCTAACTTAGTCAATATAGCTAACGCAGAGGAAGATAAAAAAAATCAACAAGAAAAATCATAGATAAATGGGGCTACTTAGCGGAACAGATCAAGCATATTACACTGGTAGTGACTTAGGTAATTACCAGTTTATATCTTTAGACGATATTATCAGTCAATTTATCATAGCTTACGTCGGCGAAGATAATCTTATATCTAAAGTAAAAAGAACTGATGTAGCATTTCACGCTCAGAGAGCTTTAGCAGAATTATCTTTTGATACTTTAAAATCTGTAAAGTCTCAAGAGATAGTAATGCCAGCAACGCTTTCAATGCCTTTACCTAGAGATTACGTCAACTATGTTAAATTAACTTGGTCTGACAATGCTGGTATCGAGCATATAATATATCCTCAGTCTAAAACTAGTAACCCTAGCTCTATTAAGCAGAACGCTGCTGGAGATTATCAGTTTGATGCTGACGCGTTAGAGTACAACGCTACGTCTAAAACGTCTGATAACTACAAAACTGAAAATCCAGCTGAGAACAGCAACTTTGATTACGACTACGACGACAATATCTATAACCTTAACGAAGGTAAACGTTATGGACTAGATCCATCGTTTGCTCAGACTAATGGTTCTTTTTATATTGACGAATTGAAAGGAAATATACATTTTAGTTCTAACATTGCTGGTGCAACTGTGATACTAAAATACATAAGTGATAGTCTTGGTACTGACGCGGAAATGCAGGTGCATAAATTTGCAGAAGAAGCCATGTACAAACAGATAGCTTACGCTATACTTTCTACTAGAGCCAACGTACAAGAGTACGTAGTAAGAAGGTTCCAGAAAGATGCTAGAGCAGCAAAACGTCAAGCTAAACTAAGGCTTTCTAATATTAAGTTAGAAGAAATCACACAAATACTACGAGGTAAATCGAAACAAATTAAACACTAATATACATGCCGGAGTTAAAGAGAAATTTTCTAAAAGGTAAAATGAATAAAGACCTTGATGAAAGGTTAGTTCCAGCAAGCGATTTTAGAGACGCTTTAAATATAGAAATATCTACTTCAGAAGGCTCTGAGCAAGGTACAGCTCAAACTATTAGAGGTAATAAAGCTTTAACATCGCCTTTCGCTAGTGATGATATTGCTCTAGCTAGCAGCGCTATAACCGTGGGTTCTTGCACGGATGAAGAGGCTGGTCATATATATAACTTCATACATCTAGCATCTGACTTAGTTAATGGAGTAGGAGTGAAGTCAGATTCTATAATCCAGATAACTCCAAATCCTTTAGAAGACAACGCCGTTATCAAACCTGTGATTACTGATGTCTACGAGGCAGTGTATTCTCCAACAGCTTTCTCTGGTCAAATAATAACTGGAATTCCTACTACTACATCAACTTCAGGAGTGTTTCCAAACATTTTAGAATTTTCAAGACCAGTAGGTATTAAAGTTGGTATGAAAGTTGACGCTATAGATTCTAATGGCGTAAGTCAGTGGGGCGGCGCTGACGTTAGAGTTAAAAGTTTTTCTCAAGCCGGAGCTATAAATATAACCGAAGTTTATGGCAATACTGACGTGTTCACTTCGTCGATGAAGGCCGCTGGTATTAAGATAATATTTACATCAGATAGGTTTTTGAATTTTATAGGTGGAACTGAAGAAGTAGAATCTAATACATCCGCTGGCGCTAAAACACAAACTCCTTTAAACAATATAATAACTGGGATAAATGTTGTAGACGAATTCTTATTGTATACAGACGGTAGAAATGAGCCTAAAAAGATAAATATACCAAGAAGCATAAAGGGTACTGAAAACTACACTTCTAATACTACTTTGTTTTTGAACGATAGAGACGGCATGCAGCCTAAAGGCTTGCTAGACGAGTCCCATATAACAGTTATTAGGCCGAATCCAATATGCCCACCTAACGTAAAAGTGAACACTGCTGATTCTTTAAATCAAGTTATCCAAACTACCGTTACAGGTGGTCTTGATCCAGATGTTTACAGTCAATTTTCACTAGCCAACAATCAAAACGTACCATTTGACATAGGTAGAGAGTTTTACATACAGACAGCTGTACAAACTAACTACTCCGCTGAAGGAGACACTGTACTAAAACTAGTTGGTAACACTAGTAACGCCGTAGCTTTCGTATCTATAAGTGAGGTAATATCGGTAACTCCTAGTAGATACAAGGTTCGCTTAAGAAATGACCCTGATGGCTATGATGGCACTGAGGTCGCTGAATCTTGGAGTGTGAGCATAATTCCTAAAGAATCTTTGTATAGAGAGTCTTTCGTTAGGTTTGCTTATAGATACGTATATACAGACGGGGAAGTTAGTTGTTTTTCTCCATACTCTCGAGAAGCATTTGCTCCTGGAGTCTATTCATACAGCCCGAAGGATGGGTTTAATCTAGGTGTAGAAAATATTGCTCAAGAAATAGTTGTCGACTTCAGTCCTATAGTAACAGGTGACCTGATACCTAAAGATGTTGTTGAGATAGAGCTATTGTTAAAATCAAGTTCTAGTGAAAACGTTTACTCTATAAGATCTATTAGATTAGATTCATCTTCGCAAGATCTACAGAATGGAGTGTACATAACATCAGAAGCTTTTGGGACTACTATAGAAAGCTCACAAGTAACGAGAGTATTTGATGGCGTGCCAACTAAGGCTAAGGCTCAAGAGTTTTCTGCCGGAAGATTAATATACGGCAACTATACTGAAAACTATGACTTAATAGACGAGGGCGGACAGCGCATATCTCCAAGAATAGCGGCCGAAGCCGTTAGTGAGTCAGCAGCTTTTACTCAAAGCTTTGAGTCTAACAATAACTTTTTAGTGTCCCATAGCACATGGGAAGATCTAGGGGCAACAACCCTTCAAGACAATAGGTACAACAGCGCTAGACTTCCTTTTGGATCTGAGTCAGAGTACGACCCTGGAAATAATTACAACACTAGCACTTATGTTTATAACGTCCCGGTTAGTGGTGACTATACGTTCTCTTGCCAAACGCTAGAAGCTTTTGCAGGATTGAATTTGGTTAATGAAGTTAGAGACTGGAGGCTTAATATATACAAGTGCAACTCTTCTGGTGTCATAACCGGCGCTCCGATAGCTTTTTCGCCTTTGTCAACGGTTCAACCAGGAACTCCTTATAGGTTGGTGGAAGATTTCGAATCAAACCCTGTTGCTTTGTCAGCCACTGATCATGTTTGCTTTGTGATAGAGACTGAGGGTAACTCAGTTCAAGTCGTCACTCAGTATGCCATAAACTTAGGTATAACGCAATCTCCTAGCTCAACTTATTCTTTAGCGTCGACTAAAGGAGTTCCTTCGGTGAAGTCTATTAGACCTTACCATATAGGCGTCGTGTATAGAGATTCTTACGGTAGAGAAACTTCAGTTCTGGTTGATGAATCTTTAAATTTTAGCTTAAGCAAACAGTTTTGCGGAAACAAAAACTCTATACAAGCAAGAGTGCTTAATAACGCTCCAGCTTGGGCAGAGACCTACAAGTTTTTTATAAAAGAAACAGCTGAAAAATACCATAACCTCGTATTAGACACGGGTTTTAGTAATAACGACAATGAGTATGCTTGGTTAGTATTCAACTCGGTAGATAGAAACAAGGTAAAAGTTGGCGACTATTTGATACTAAAAAAGTCTCACGCTACCAATGTTGCCGTAACAAGTAGCAGTGCTAAGTGGAAGATCATAGACATCGAAAACGAAGGCACTACGTCAGCGGAAACTACCGGCGACGACGGGCAAATAATTCCTGGAGTAACTAGCATAGGTAATGTCAACATTGCTGACACTGTACTAGCTGAGGCTAGTAACATAA
>Ga0181388_1000296_pt1 | contig 17252 bp, 12 predicted proteins | sample 11SPOviralmetaG_FD_130120 | JGI IMG/M metagenome (GOLD analysis project Ga0181388, IMG submission 130120) | Marine viral communities from the oligotrophic San Pedro Time Series (SPOT) site, San Pedro Channel, CA, USA - 11 SPOT_SRF_2010-05-17 | ecosystem: Environmental > Aquatic > Marine > Strait...
ATTAAATGAGTTAGATATTACAAAACGTCCAATTCATTGTAGCGATATAAAACGCGAAACTTTATATATAAAAGAAGAGGATAAGTGGATAAAAGATGATAAAGATAAGTCAATGGTATCACACGCAATAAGAAAAGTAAAACGTGATGCGGATAGATTCTTTCCAAAATGGTTGGAGCAACACCCGAATTGTTGGGAACAAGAAAGTCCTCATCATGAACAATATATGACAATGGTAACAAATAGATTTGGAAAAGGTGAGGAAAATTTCCAAGAAAAGAATACAAAAAAGGTAATAAAAAATATAGCAAAAGAAGTAATAGTTGATAAAGAAAATAACGATAATGATATTGAATAAAATATTATAATTTGTATAATAATTATAATAGTTATAATAGTTAATATTTGTTAAATATTATTTCTTTGAACTCGTGTATTATTATTAAATAAATTATCTTGTAAATTAAATTTATTACGATTTACAGGATTATGAGTTTGTTCTTTAAATAATAGATGATGTTTATTAGTATTTACGCCAGTATTAGTAACAATATGTTTTGAATTATATAAATCACTTTTACTTGATGGAATATATGAATTATTATCACATTTACTATTTTTAATATTTTGATTTCTTAAATTTGTTTCAATATCAATATTAGACATATATGAGTTCCAAGGACCTTTTTCTGTTGCTGGTAAGTAATTTAAATTATTAGAAGCAATAATTTTATTTTCATCTTTATTAACATAATTTTTAACATCAATAACTGGCATTTTTACGTAACGTGTTGGTGCGGGTCTATTTGAAAATCGCGCTTCAATAATACTGGGTTGGTTAATAACACAATGTTTAAATGAAGCATCATTAATTTGCTTTTGACCTTCGTGATTTGTAGAAAAGAATTCTTTAACAATACCAAACATATATAATAATATAATATGATATTATTTTATTATACAATATTATGTCTTAAATATATAATTTATTTTTGTAATGAATTATTACACATTGAGTATAAAAGACGATTAATAAAATAGAATAATGCACTATGAGTTAAAGTGAAAACAGAATCACTTAAAGATTCTCTTTTTTTTGCTAACAAAAGACCATATACGAATTTAACAACGGCCAAAACTAAAACTACAAAACCAAAAACCATAAGTATGTAGAAATATAAACAATATTCAACATCAAGGGGAGCGAAAACAGCGTCAAGTTTCATTATATAATTAATATATATAAAAAAAGAAATCAAATATAATTGTTTAATCAAGAATTATTAAATATATATAAAGAATGGTTAATAATAAATATTATGTGTGGAATTTTTACCTTAATAACAAAGGAAGGAATTTTTAGTAAAGAAAAAATAGAAAATTCTTTTATTAAAGGTAGAAAAAGAGGACCTGAATTTAGTAGTTTTAAATTAATAACAAAACAAAAACATAATATTAAAGACTATAATACTAATGTTTATTTTGGTTTTCATCGTTTAGCAATCAATGGTTTAAATGAGAATGGTGAACAACCAATAGAAATTGATAATATTGTTTTAATTTGTAATGGTGAGATTTATAATTATAAAAAATTGTTTTGTGAAATGAACATAATTCCTAAAACAACTTCAGATTGTGAAGTTATAATACATTTATATAAAAGATATGGTATTGAACAAACATTAAAGTTATTGGATGGTGTGTTTTCTTTTGTAATATATGATAAAAATGATAATAAGATGTTTTACGCTAGAGATCCTTATGGGGTTAGGCCTTTATTTTTAGTTAGTTATAAAGAAGCAAATGAAGCACCAGTAATAGGAATTGCATCAGAATTAAAAATGTTAATAGATTTAATTTCATTGAAAGATAATATTTCGGATAAAATATTAGAACAAGTAACACCTGGTTCATATGGAACAATTGTTTTAAATTGTTTTAATAATTTTAAAATATACAAAAGAAATGAAAAATACAATATGTTGAATTTTTCTAAAGTAACAGAAAGTATAGACTTAGGGTATGAAACAAAAATATTAGGTCTAATAAAAGAAAATTTAATAAATTCTGTAGAAAAGCGTGTTGAAACAACAGAAAGACCAATCGCTTGTTTACTATCTGGAGGTTTAGATAGTTCTTTAATTACAAGTTTAGTAGCTAGTAAAGTATATGAAATGAGTAAAAAACAAATAGAAACATTTAGTATTGGTTTTAAAGGTTCAGATGATTTAAAAAATGCTCGCGTTGTAGCAGAACATTTAAATACAATTCATAGCGAAATTATTGTAAAAGAGCAAGATTTTATTGATGCTATACCCGAAGTAATTGAAAAAATAGAAAGTTATGATACAACAACAATAAGAGCAAGTGTAGGCAATTATTTAGTATCAAAATATATTTCAGAAAATAGTTGTGCAAAAGTAATATTTAATGGAGATGGTGCTGATGAATTAATGGGAGGTTATTTATATTTTCATTACTGCAATGATTTTATAGAATTTGATAAAGAATGTCGGCGTTTAATGAATAATATTCATTATTTTGATGTTTTGCGGTCAGATAGAACAATATCGTCTAATGGTTTAGAACCACGAACACCATTTTTAGATAGAAGTTGGGTTGATTTCTATTTCTCAATTGATGCTAAATTACGTTGTCATACATATAATGAAAAATGTGAAAAATATTTAGTAAGAAAAGCTTTTTCTAATCATAAAATACACATTTACACAAATGATGAAGTATATTTAAATAAAGTTTGCTTACCCAAGAGCATTATTTGGAGAACAAAAGAAGCGTTTAGTGATGGTGTTAGTTCGCAATCGCGCTCTTGGTATGAAATTATACAAGAGAATATGCAAAATTATTCATATGATTTGAATGATTGTAAAAAATATACTATTAATACACCTGAAACATTTGAACAACTACATTATAGGAAAATATTTGAAAGGTTGTATCCTAATTGTGATAGTTTAATTCCATACTTTTGGATGCCTAGATTTGTAGATGCAACAGATTCTAGTGCTAGGACATTAAATATATATAAAAAAAAAATAACAAACAATAATGATGATGTAAAATAGTTAATAATTAAGTAATATATTTTGTAATTATAAAAATATATTATTATATATTCTAATAATAATATATTAATAAATGGAAAAAGTTGAATTATTATATAATACTTTAAAAGTAATAACATACATAGTGTATGTTATAACATTTATTAATATTAATATTTTTGTTCCTAATTTTTTGCAATATTTACCATCAATTATTACAATATTAATTTCATTAACTTTAATGGTGCGGTTTAATCCGTTTTCAAAATATACAGAATTTACAAAATTTGATAAAAGAATCATATTTGATGCAGCATGTTTTATGTTTATATCACTAATTTTAAGCAAAGGATATTTAATTTACATTGGTGAAATCCGTAATAAATTCTTGTAAAAAACACATAATTTGTTTAGAAACAATAGTATCCACTTTTTGTTCTAATTGACTTTTTTTTTCAAATTGACTTTCACTATTATTATTGCTAATATTTCTATAGTCTAAATTAAATTTTAACATTTCAAATGTATTATCATCAATAAATCCTTTTTTTCCAAATATTTTGTGTTTTTTTAGCCTATTTAAAAATATATTTACACTTAAATTATATGTATATGGTTTTATATGTAAATAAACTATATTATCATGTTCCATCTGTGGATGATATGTATCATCAATAAAACAAATTCGTGTATCTTTTGATAATTTGGTTGTTCGTAAAAAGTCAGAATGTTTTTTTTCATAACCAGTCCTTAGAGGTTCAATTATTTTATCATCTATTTTAAATGCGTTAATTATTCTATCAACATTTAAATCGCAAATTTTGCTTTCAAAAATATTTTATAATTAAATTTACCCAGTTTTTACCACCATTATTATTTGTATATATCATTAATAATATTGGTTTAATATTTTGATTCTTTTGATTCTTTTGATTTTTTACAATCATATCTAAAATATTTAAAATATTTGGTCTTAATAACTCGGGGTATAAATCTAATAAACTATTAAATAAATTATTATCAAAATTTAATTGATTTGAATATTTAATTTGAAGACTATTCCATAAAATTCCAAATTCTTGAAAATAACCAAGTGTTTCATCTAGGTCAAAAACAACCACTTTATTTAATTCTGACATTAAATTTTATTGTATTAATATTTATTGATATTATTTTTTATAATATATACATTATTATCTATTATAAACATTATTTCAAATATGCAAATTATTATAATATCCTAATATTATAATATGCTTTACCCTTTATTATATCGTTTTATTGTTGGAGGTTCTATTTTATCAGGCTCAACAATATTAGCAAATTCATTAAGTCCATTTTTGGGAAGTATTTTAGTTACCATTCCACTAGAATTAGTTTCTCTTTTTTTTATAGATGATAAAAGATTATATTCTTACTCTTTAAGCATTTTAATTATGTCAATCGCTACAGTAATTCCAGTTATTTGGTTTTTTTTAATTTTTAAATTTAAAAATATTGATAGAAATACTAAAATTATAACCAGTTTTATTGTTTGGTTGATAGTTGGTATTGCATTATATTATTTATCTATACCTGGATTATTTTGATAATTCTGTAAATCTATCTATATAAATCTACATAAATCTATATAAAGTTATATTTGTATAAATTTATAAAATGGAATTTGATGACACTGATGCAAATACAGAAGATATTATAAATGGTTTACATAATACAGATACCAATGAAGTTTTAGATGATTTTAAAGATGATGATGATTATAAAGTGATTAATTTAATTTATGCCATTAATAAATTACTTTTTTATTTTTCTCAATGTATTTGTTTTAAAATGCTACATATTTCAGAAGTATTATTAGTGGGTATAACATTTTGTAATTTTATTTTAAGAATACATATGCAAGAATGTTCACAAAATTATTTTCAAAAAATAAATGAAGATAACAATGTCAAACAAATAAATGAAGATTATAACAATTTTGTAAATAATATGAATGAGAAAATGAAAAATATTTCTAATTTCTTAAGTAGTAGCATAAATTATGAAAAATGGAATATTGAAAATATAAGAACATGGAAATGGAATAAATATAATGAATATTGGGCGGGGGAAAAAGGAAAAAAAGGTTTGGAAACAATTGATGAAGAAACGGATTCTAATGATGAAGAAGCACAAGAAGCACAAGAAGCACAAGAAGTAAATATTAACGATACTAATGATGAAGAAGAAGCAGAAGAAACAGATTCTAATGATGAAGAAGAAGCAGAAGAAGTAAATATTAACGATACTAATGATACTAATGATGAAGAAGAAGCAGAAGAAATGGATTCTAATGATGAAGAAGAATCAGAAGAAACGGATTCTAATGATGAAGAAATTAGAAATGTTGAAGAAGTTATACTTCAAAATATAGATATACATGAAACCCAAATAAAGCAAAAATTAACGATAGAATTACCCGATGAAAGTGTTTTTGAAATGCCAAAAAATTATGATGTTCCTACTATAAAAAAGGCATTTGAATACGATGAAATTGATAAATTTTCTGATTCAAGTAGTCCTGATTGTAAAGAAAATAATATATCTCAAGTTATCAATTAAGTAAACTAGTTAACATCATATATCAATATTTAAGGAATATATTTTATAATTAATATATTAATTATCTTTTTTTCTAATTTATATGTATAATGAAATTAATAGAACGTTTCCGTAAATTATGCACTCCATCTGCATTATATTTTGCATTATCGTCATTCGCATTAATAATAATTGCGCTTCAAAATATGCGCGACCCTAAACGTTTTTGTATGGGTATTTATGAATGCCCCGCACCTGGTGCAAATAATGCTATTGTATTTGCTGTAGAAGCAATCTATATTTTATTCTGGACTTGGGTATTAAATTTAATTTGCAAATCTGGATATACAAGTGTATCTTGGTTCTTGGTTATTTTTCCTATTGTTCTTATGTTTATTCTTTTAGGTATAATGATTATGGAAATGAATAAAACAGAAGGTATGGGAGGTATGAGAAGCGATGAAGGTACTCCTGAAGATAGTGCTGAAACTCAAATGGGTGAAGTAAATCCATTTGGAAGTCTCATGGGTAGTCCCGAAGGTAGTCCCGAAGGTAGTCCCGAAGGTAGTCCCGAAGGCAGTCCCGAAGGCAGTCCCGAAGGCAGTCCCGAAGGCAGTCCCGAAGGTTTTGGTTGCTCTAAAGAAGGGTTTGAAGGATATAGTGCCGAAGAAACATTTTCTTCATTTTAATTAAATTTATCTACATTTTGACATAATTTATTAGTATTTTTACTCATTGCAATACTAATAAATCAATAATTCAAGCAATCACTTTTTACGTGTATTTTTTTTCTTTTGATTTTTATTTTTTCTTTTTACTGATTTATTTATTTTTTTGATTTTCTTTTTTATCTTCTTTTTTGTATTTCTTCTTTTTGTTTTTAATTTATTGTTCTTTTTACGTGTTGATTTTATTATTTTTCTTTTACCACTGCCAGTTTTTATATTACTGAAGAGACTGGCTGGCTGGGGTAACTGGGCTGACTTAGGATTCTCCTTGCCCTCGCGAGTTATCCCTGATTTATTCATTAAAAATGTCATTATATAATCAACAGAATTTCCTGTTCGTGCTTCGTCTGGTGCTGCTGGTGCTGGTGCTGGTGCTGATCCTTGTGTTAATGGTGATGGTGATGCTGGTGGTGATGGCAATGCTTTAAAAACTTTAAATTCATCTTCAAGATTTATTAATTCATCTATTTTATCAGCATCCTCAGGAAAAAAAAAATTCAATTCATTATAAGTTGTATTTACTATTGTTTTAAATAATGGTATAAAAATACGTTTTATAAAATGGTCAGTACTCTCCGACGAATTTGGAGGCGATCTCCACTGGTTAATAATATTTTGATAATAACCATTAGTATTATTAAGACTATCACCAGTAAAAGCATCTTTTCCTAAACGACCATTATTGTTTAAATATTCTTTAAACTCTACATTCAATTCAGCATCTATAGTATATAATGGTAATGTTGATTTGTCATCATCGTTTACTATATTAATAGGTTGTTTGGAATTATTTTGTTCTGACATATCTATGCCATCCCTAGATGTTGTCATAGTGTATGCTTCGTGTCCCCGTCCCACACCATATGAAATTGGAGATTCTGTTGTTTGAGTTGTTTGAGTCATTTGAGATACACGTTCACCTTCAATGGGGTCTTGTTGAGTTTCAAATTCTTGGGATTCACGTCCAACTATTGCTGCGTTAACGCCGTCATCATTGAAATAGAATTTAAAATTATCTAAATCAGTACTATCAAATTTAAACTCTAACTCATTTGGACGTATATTATTTTCAAAATATTGTAATAAACGAAACTGATTTTTTGATAATTCTTTCATATATTCATCATATTCATCTCGTGGTGCTGGTGTTGATGCTGGTGATGCTGGTGATGCTGGTGGTGGTCCTCCTGCTCCTGGTGCTGGTCCTCCTGCTCCTGGTGCTGGTCCTGCTTCTTCTTCTTCTTCTTCTGTTCCTGGTGCTGCTGCTTGTATATTATATATACAGGCATTATTATTTTCATCTTCCATTCCAGTCCAATATGTTAATCGTAAATTATTAATTCCATCACAAAAAATATTAAGATCATTTGTCAACACCATGTCACCAGCACCAGTACCAATACTACCACGACCACTACCACCATCTTGAATATTATTATTTGATTTAATCTTTACTCTTAATTCATCTCTAAAAATTTCACTGGGTTCTTTAATATTATCATTAACATCTTTAGTATTATCATTAACAATTTTATAGTAATAATCATCTACAATGTTTGTAAATTTATTCTTTCTACTTTGACTATCAGTTAATTCATCTATTCTAGTACCTGTAATTAATTTATTAAAAACCACATTTAATATATGGTCAGTATTAAATAAATTTTGCAAATAATCGTTACAATAATTAATTTTTGTTAAATTATCTATAATCCAATTATCATTTTTATTTAAAAATGCATCAGCATTTTCTGCAATTGTAATCATTCTCCACAATATAAAAAGTTGATCAAAACTATATTTATGACCTGCTGCTGGTGCTGCTTCTGCTGCTGCTGCTTCTACTGGTTGTATTTTTAAAAAGAAACTTTCATTCATTAAACATTGCAATAATCGTAATACTCTCATTCCACTTCGTATTTTTGTAAAATTTGTTAATTTAATTGTTGTGTTTGTGGTTGGTTCACTATCATTTGATTTAAATATATTTTTAAATGTCGTAAAATCTTGCGTCAATAAATTTCCTGATATTTCTTGCCAAATACGTTGATTATCTTCCAATTTATCTTGTTTTGCTGCTTCTGCTGTTTCTGCTGCTTCTCTTGCTGCTTTTTCTGCTGCTGCTGCTTCTGCTGCTGTTGCTGGATCTGGGGGTTCATTAATAATTAAATCACTCCCTTCATGACTATAAACTATACTTAAATTTGAAAGACAAGCAAAATTAGTAAGAAAACCATCGGTCGTTCCTGTAAAGGTGTTAATATAATTACCAGCATTTGGTATACGATTTATTTCATTATCAACTACTCTTGAAATATCACCATATTTCTTTACACACATTAAAAAGGCGTGTATAAATTCTCTTTCTTGGCCTTTCCAAGAATTATTAGGAATTTGCATTTGTATTTGTAAAAATAATTCTCGTGCAATACTTGCAAATGGTTTACAAACTTGTAAAGCATTATTTTTATTTTTCAATTTATTAAAAACTTTTTCAAAACAATCTCTTATGCAACTACCACCACCACCTATAAATTGTAATACATGAGGTAATGTTGGAACTTTACCTATCTTTAGATAAGAAGCACTCCACTCTCTAGTATTACTTGGGTCTTGACCAGAACATGTATTATTAATTTTAGACATTTCTTCATCAAGTGGCTGAGTAAGTTCTATTTTAAATAATCTAAAATATATATTTACATATTTACCATTTCCTATTGCATAATACATAATAACACCTATAGGTCGTTTGAAATCAACACCTGATAATGTATCATTATCATTATCATTATCATTGCTGTATATAAACATAAAAGGTATACAAAATTTAGCGTTTTTAACACTTAAACCACCACTACTACTTGAATCTAATATTCCCGATAATTTTTGTTTATCTTCTCCATCTTGTGATGGTTGTGGTGGTGGTGGTGCATCTTTTGATAATTGTTTATGTAATTCTGCTTGACCACTATCAGCAACGTATCCTTTCCAATAATTATTTTTTTGTATATATTTTAAAATATTGGTTGCATGACTAGAATAATCTCGTCTAAAATTTACAGCACCATCCCAAGTCTTAGGAATTGAATATTTATGAAAATAATAACTTTGACCTTGTGGTGGTGGTGGTGGTGATGGTGGTGTGGGGTTAACTTTATTGTAATGTGCCTTGTGAATTTCTGGTAAATTAGGTATATTAATGGGAGTGGAACCGGGGTTAGTATAAAAAGTTTGTGCAATCGGTTGAATAATATTAGTATCAACATTTGGGTTTATACGTCTATCAAGTAAATTGTGAAGATAATGAACTGATTGTTTACTATATGGAGGTTGGAATGATGTAACTTTATTTTCTCCATTGGTTAAAGATATTAAATCTCTAATATAAGTTGCTTTTGTATTTGATTTTGCTTCATTACCACCTCTTGATGATAAGCAATCATGTGACGCATCTGCTATTCCGTGTAGTGAAAGAAGGGCTAACCAGTAGTAAAAACAATTTGTGTCTAATGTAATAAGACCCCCACTATTAGGTGTAGAAACAAAAATACGTTGATAATTTACATCTGGTTCAGGTTCAGGTTCTGGTTCAGGTTCAGGTTCAGGTTCAGGTTCTGGTTCTGGTTCTGGTTCTGCTTCTAATTCTAGATCTGAATCTGCTTCTGATTCTGCTTCTAATTCTGATTCTGAATCTGCTTCTGCTGCTGCTGCTTCTGCTGCTGCTTCTGCTGCTGCTGCTTCTGCTGCTGCTGCTTCTGCTGCTTCTGTTTGCTGTTGTGCTGCTGCTGCTTGCTGTTGTGCTACTCGTGCTGCTTCTGCTGCTGCTGCTTCTGCTGCTTCTGTTTGCTGTTGTGCTGCTGTTTGTAGTTTTCGTCTCTTGTCGTGGGTGTATGTTCTCGCATACGGATCATACGGATTTTTTCCACTCATGATAAATAATAATATATATAGATATTAAAAAATATTATTATTATAAACACTAATCTCAAATTAAACATATAAACTTTGGTTCAAAACAACAAATTTCATTATTCTCTCTGATATTTGACTAACCATATGTGCCATTTTAATATTATTTCTCTCAACAAATAATTGATATAATTCATTACTAATATTATTAATTTTGAGTAATGTTTTAGTGAAATCTCCTAAAAACACTCCAATATTCTCTCCCATATCTGAAATGATAGTTCTACATTGAATTTCATTTTCACTTTTTACCCATCTTAGCACATAAGGTAATAAATCAAACTTTAAATTTATATCAAATGTATCAGTAAACATTTGAATTTGTTCTTCTTGGAGTAAATATAAGTCAATAATGTTTTGCGTTTCTCTCAAGGTCTCTCTAATATTTGAATTAACAATATCTTTTGGTATTCCATCTATATTAGATATAGAACATTCATCCGAAACTTTAATTTCACTGAAACATGAGAGAAAAGCTATAAATTCATCAACGTTCAACTTATCAAATTTATTATCATAAATAAGTTCTGCAAATATCATGCCAGGAACTTCACGAATACTTGAAGCAATAATCCCTTTTTCAGTAATTTCATATTTGATATTATTTCTGGGACTACTTATTTCCCCTTCCGGTTTAATGAAGTTATTTTTATGTAAAATGTGTAAAACGTCTTTAGATTTATTAATAATATTATTTTTAAGACCATGCATATAATCTTCTTCCATATCCAATTCCTTTTTAAAATTAATACGTAAGTCAAAATTGGTGAAAATATCTTCAATAGTTTTACTAGGTTCAATGTATTTTGCAATATCTTTTTTACAACTTTCTAATTTTTTAATAATTTTCTTACGTTTATTTCCATTTAATAAATCCATCCCAGTTTCAGTTACTCTATAATATTTAAGCAATTCAATTAAATCATCAGACAAATAAAATGAATTTGTAAGATTTTCATATTCGTTGCGTTTCATTTCTAAGTAGTTAATATTTTCTTGTATAGTATTTTCTATTTCTTTATTTAACATACTGGTTTTAGTATAACTATGTAAATCACAATTATCAGATTTAATAATATTTAATAGAAGTGAATATTCAATTTGAAATTTAGATTTCAAAGTTTGAGGTTCACCATTCATAATATGTTTATATTCATTCATAGTGGGTGCGTTATTATTAAACATATTATAGCAATGAATAACGTGACCTTTAGTATCAAGACCACGTCTTCCAGCTCGTCCGGCCATTTGTGTATATTCGTGACTAAGTAAGTAGCGTTGTCCTTGACTAGTATATTTGCTTAGACTGGTAAATATAACAGTTTTAGTTGGCATATTAATACCAACAGCAAATGTTTCTGTAGCAAATAGAATTTTAACAAACCCCTTAGAAAACATAATTTCAATCATTTCGCGTAAAACAGGCATAATACCACTATGATGAATAGCAATTCCTTTTTCAAGTAGTTTAACAATAGCGTGAAATTCAGGTAAACTTATAATTTCATTATAATTAGGTAATTTACGTAAAATATTATTACATTCGTGTGAAGCAGTGTAAGGAATTTTAGAATCATCTTCAAGTAAATTAATAGTAATTTGACTAGCATATTTTTCAACATTTTTTCGCGAAAATATAAAGCAAATAGCAGGCAACATATCATTATCTTTGAGATATTTTAATAAATTATTAAGAACCAAATTAGGTTTAATAAAGCATTTGTTATTATCAAATAATTTTTGCAAAGAGCTAACTTTATTTATAATAGAATCATCAAATTGCATTGCGGCACTTTTAATAAGATGTGGTTTACGTATAAGTTGATTAATTTCTTTTTGTTTTTCTTTGTCTTTGATAGTTTTAAATATTGTTTGATTAGAGTCCATATAAACGTAATGATAAAGAGGAACAATGCGATGATTAGTAGGAATTAAATAACATTCTTTTATAGGTAGAGAATTAGTATCTAAATTTTGTTCTTCAACCCATTTAGCGAATTTATCAGGTTTATCAATAGTAGCACTTAACATAAGCATTTGAACAGATGGAGGCAAAAGCATCATTGTTTGTTCCCAAACCTTTCCTCTATCAGCATCATTAATATAATGAACTTCATCAAATATAACACATGCAAGTTCATTTTCAATATCCATTTCAAAGTGAGTATATGAAGAATTTAGCGATTTTTCATCATTTTTGTTTGATTGTTTTAAGAATAATGTATTTTGTAAAATTTCTGTAGTCATAATAAGGACATCAGCTTCAGGATTAAATTTAATATCACCAGTTAAAATTCCAAAATTAATATGAGGAAATTTTTGTGAAAATTCGTGAAATTTTTGATTGCTAAGTGCTTTAATAGGACTAGTATAAATAATTTTTTTCCCTTTATTATGAAAATAATCAATAGCAAATTCAGCAGGAAGCGTTTTTCCCGAGCCAGTATGTGCTGTAATTAAAACGTGTTTATCATTAACCAATCCTTCAATAGCATATTTTTGAAAATCACTAAGTGGAAATGAAAATGTATTAAAATATTTTTCATATTTTAAATTGTTTTCGTTACAATATTTATCAGTGCATTTTTTAACCATAATTACTTATACTTTGATATAATAATTGTAAAATAATTATATCAATTTTTAATTTAATTATTTTACAATTATTATCTAGTCTTATCAATACGTTGAGAATGTGTAATAAGTTTTTGTCTGGTTTTTTTTATTCTTGTAAAGAATAAAAAAATAATTATAATTGTAACACAACAATATTTAGATTATTACAAATAACCATAATGTTTAAATGTGCTTGAAATAACATTATTAACATTATCAACGTTTACACTATTACCAAAATGTTTGTAACTTTTTTTATCATTAGTGTGCATTTTGTATGAATCTGGAAATGACTGAAGACGTGCACATTCTCTAGGTGTAATATATCGTTTTTCTTTACCATAGATAGGAATTTGACTAATAGCAACAAGTGTGGGGAAATACTCTGCCTTTTTAACGCGAATGCCCGATTGTCTAATCTGGATAAAGTAGTTAAATATACTATCATTTGGTTTAATTTTGCCAACTTGCCATTCAAGTTTTCCATATATTTCACGTTTAGAAAGTAAATCTTTATATTTAGCATACCATTCATCAAATATAGTTTTATATTTTTCAATTAAAGGTTTATTTTTCTCCATATAATCCTTTCTCCAATCTGCGTGACCTTGGCATTCATCTAGGGTATAATTTTTATAATAGTCGTGTATCAAAATAGTAGGTGACATTTTTTCTCCAACCTCCATTACTTTAATAATCTCGTCCCAAGCTTCAAGAACATTTAATATATCATCTTTGATAAAATATTTTTCATCAATATCATTTTTATTTTGTAAAATAGTTTTAAAATCTAATTGTGGTCCATTATATGGTTGTAATTCAACCGGTTTATTATCATATATATCTTTTCTAACACATACAAAATATACACGTTCTCTTTGTTGTGGAACTCCATAGTTATGTGGTGACATTTGAAAAATTTGTACTTCATAACCATAATCATCAAGTTTTTTTTTAATATATTCAAGAACCTCTCCATTACTAACTTTAAGAATATGTTTAACATTTTCTAAAAACATAAATTTCGGTTTTTTAACTTTGGCAAGTCGCATAATTTCATCAAATAGTAACCCCCGTTCATCATCAAATGTTTTTTTATTACCACCATTACTGAATGGTTGACAAGGAAATCCCCCACAAATAATATCAACATTTTCAATTTTTTCAGGCATAATATCTCTAACATCTTTAACAGGTTTGACATTATAATTTTCTTCATAATTTTCTTGACAAGACTTATCAATATCACATGCCAGAGTACATTTACATCCAAGTTTATTTAAAACTTGATGAAACCCTCCAATACCACAAAATAAGTCAATAAAATTTAATTTAGTAGTCATTATTAAATTATATTAAATAATACATTTATATTTATATAAAATTAAAATCAATTTTATAAATAAAAAAATAATTTGGTTGAATGTAAAAATATAATCATATAATATATATAAGTTAAAATGGATAATTTAGAAGATATACAAAAAGCAACAAATACAAAGTCATTTATGGATCATGTATTCGAATTTGATGATGAAACAAAAAATGAATTGATGAATATTTGTCAATATAGTGCTTTAGCAGTGTTTCCAGTAGTCGGTTTAAATAAATTATTAAAACATTATATTCCTGATGTAGATGAAGAGAAAGGAAGTTTAGAAATATTATTGGAAGTAATAGGTCAATTAATATTATTGTTTATCGGTTTATTTTACGTGCATCGTTTAGTTACATTTATTCCAGCATATAGTAAACAAGAATATGCAACATTCAATGTTCATGCAATAATTTTAGCAACAATTTTGATTGTATCAAGTTTACATACACGTTTAGGAGAAAAAACATCAATATTAGCAGAACGTGTTTCAGATTTATGGAATGGTGAAACAAGATTAGATGAAAAGAAAACAAGAACAAATCAAGCACCAGTTCAATCTACAATGGCAAATCCACATATGCCAATGCCACAACAACAAGCACCCCCCCCACCACAAAATATGGCAATAGGTCCTCCTCCTCCTCAAGTTCAACAAGTAAATAGTCCTCCTCAAATGCAACAAGATCCAATGGGTGCTTTTGGTCAAAATGATATAATGGCAGCAAATGAAGTTCTAGGTGGTAGTGGTTTTGGTTCAATGTTTTGAAATAAATAATATTAAATATTTGTCAAAGCATATAAAAATATTTTATTGATATTAATAAATATAAATGTTTCATTATTTATTAATATGTATTTTAATTTTGAATGTTAAAGCATTTATACATTATCTTCTAAAACCTCGTGTAAAAAATACAAAAGTTAAAATGATAGATAATTCTGGTAATGATTTAATGATTGATTTAAATATTCATCCTTCAACAATAGTTAATAATTTAATGCCACTTCAAAGAAAATTTGGAGAACAATGGAGTTATAGTGAATTTATTGATAAAATAAATAATAATGAAATAACAGCCGTAAGTGTATTGGAAAATGGTAGTGGAGCAATAGCAGTAGACAATAATGTAAAGGATTTAATGATAGAACCCAAAAATTTACATACTATAAAACTAATACCTTCTGTATTTAATGACGTTATAGATTTAATGAGTAAAAACCATATTAATTTTGATGTTTTTCTAAAACCTTCTCAAAATGGGATTTTACATATTTTAGATTTTGTATTCAATAATGTAGTAAGTATATTATTTGCAGCATTTTTGATTTCAACGTTAAGTAATATAATGTTTGACTCTAATTCGCCAATGAATAGAAATTTAAATGAACCTATGTCATTTTTATCTGGAAATAAAAAAATTTTAGGTGATCTTGTTGATACATCAAAATTAAATACAACTTTTGCTGATGTTGCAGGTTGTGATGAAGCAAAATATGAATTAGTAGAAGTTGTAGACTTTTTGAAAAATTCAACACGTTTTACAGAAGCAGGTGCAAAGATACCTAAAGGTGTATTATTGGCCGGAAGTCCAGGAACAGGTAAAACAATGTTGGCACGTGCAGTAGCAAATGAAGCAAATGTAGGATTTTTATCAGCAAGCGGTTCAGAATTTATTGAAATGTTTGTTGGTGTTGGTGCTTCAAGAGTTAGAAAATTATTTGATTCAGCGCGTGAGAATGCACCTTGCGTTGTATTTATTGATGAAATAGATGCTATTGGTAGACAAAGAGGAGCAGGAATAGCAGGTGGAAATGACGAAAGGGAACAAACATTAAATCAAATATTAACAAATATGGATGGTTTTGAAGAAAATGATGGTATTGTTGTTATTGCGGCAACAAATAGAATTGATGTTTTAGATAGTGCTTTGACAAGACCCGGTCGTTTTGATAGAAAAATCCAAGTTCCATTACCAGATTTTGAAGGAAGAAAACAGATAGCAAATATTCATTTTAGAAATAAGAGAATAGATAAAAGTGTTGATTTTGATGAATTATCATCTTTAACAGGTGGTTTTTCAGGTGCTGATATAGCAAATTTGGCAAACGAAGCAGCAATATTTAGTGTAAGACAAAATAAAACTTCTTTAGATCGTGAAAGTTTACTAAATGCGTATGAAAAAATAACAATAGGATTAACTTCGTATAATCAAGATAGCGATGAAAATGTAATAGATTTAGTTTCTTATCATGAATCAGGACATGCTTTAATGGCGTGTATTTTTAAAGAATTTTTTGATGTTAGAAAGGTGACAATTAACGCAAATAAGGGTGGTGCTGGTGGGTACACTTTATTTACACCAAAAGAACAATATCAGAAATACGCAACAAAAAAATTTATATTAGCAAATTTAATTGTTGCTATGGGTGGAAGGTCGGCAGAAGTATATCATTTTAGAAAAAATAAAACAAAAAATGAGTTAGATAGTAATATTTTTGGTGGTTTTAATGATTTAGATATAACTACAGGTGCAACAAATGATTTAATACAGGCAAATAAAATAGCAAGAGATTATTTAACCCGTTATGGATTTGGTGAAGAATTTGGTTGTTATGATGATTCAATAAATAGTGATTTACCATTTATGGGTCGTGAAATGGGTTCAACGTCAAGAAAAATAAGTGAATCAACAAAATACGATTTAGATAAAGAAGTAAAAGAATTAGTCAACTTTGCATATACAACATCTCTTGAATTGATATATAGTTATGCACATTCTATTGAAGATATTGTTGAAGAATTAAAAAATCAAAGAGAAATAAGTGGAACAAATATTCAAAAAATTTTAATTAAAAATCAAGAAAATCAAGAAAATCAAGAAAATCAAGAAAATCAAGAAAATCAAGAAA